>Ga0209581_1000158_pt1 | contig 212995 bp, 192 predicted proteins | sample Coa_R2_FD_187160 | JGI IMG/M metagenome (GOLD analysis project Ga0209581, IMG submission 187160) | Surface soil microbial communities from Centralia Pennsylvania, which are recovering from an underground coalmine fire - Coalmine... | ecosystem: Environmental > Terrestrial > Soil > Unclassified...
AAGTTACGAGCCTCGCCAGCAGGCGCCGGTCCCGCGCCGCATGCAAGCACGTCTGCAGACATGCCCCTCGTGGCGCGGAACGATGGAATATAGTCCTACTCCTGAAAACTGTCAAGCGCCCGTTTTCGACCCGTCATGCCCGCGCTTGTTGCGGCCATCCACGCCTTACTTCCGAAAGAAAAAGGCGTGGATGGCATCCGAACTCGCATGTATGCGAGTTCGGCTCGTTTAAAAGTCACAAGTCGGCAACAGCCGACTTGTGATGACAAGCCCGGCCATGACGAATTGCTACATTGTGTGGAGGCGTAAGGAACGCCGCAACGAAGAAGAATTGTTAGGCCGCGTCGTAAATTCACATATTCGGATAATTCGGCCCGCCGCCGCCTTCGGGCGGCACCCAGGTGATGTTCTCGTTCGGGTCCTTGATGTCGCAGGTTTTGCAGTGGACGCAGTTCTGCGCGTTGATCTGGTAGCGCGGGCCTGACGGCTCCTCGATCCATTCGTAGACGCCCGCGGGGCAATAGCGCGCCGACGGCCCCGCATAGACGTCGTGCTCGGAGGTCTTCTGCAAATTCGGACTCGCCACGATCAGATGCACCGGCTGGTCTTCCTCGTGATTGGTGTTGGAGAGGAAGACAGAAGACAATTTGTCGAACGAGATTTTTCCGTCCGGCTTCGGATACGGGATCGGCTTGAAATTCTTCGCGGGCTCCAGCGTTTTCGAATCCGGCTTGCCGTGCTTCAGCGTGCCGAAGAGCGAGAAGCCGAAGGTGTTCGTCCACATGTCGAAGCCGGCGAACAGGAAACCGAGCCGGGTGCCAAAACGCGACCAGAACGGCTTCACGTTGCGAACCTTTTTCAGGTCGGCGCCGATTTCAGTCAAACGCCAGTTCGCCTCGTAATCGGAAAGCTCGTCGTTCATGCGGCCCGCTTTCAGCGCCGCCGCGACCGCTTCCGCCGCCTGGATCCCGGAGAGGATCGCGTTATGCGAGCCCTTGATGCGCGGGAGATTGATGAAGCCCGCGGCACAGCCGACGAGCGCGCCGCCCGGAAAGACGAGCTTCGGCACCGATTGCCAGCCGCCCTCGGTGATCGCGCGCGCGCCGTAAGCGACGCGCTTGCCGCCCTCGAAGGTCGGGCGCACGAGCGGATGCTGCTTGAAACGCTGAAACTCCTCGAACGGCGCGATGTACGGATTCGCGTAATTGAGATGCACGACGAAGCCGGCCGCCACCTGATTGTCCTCGAAATGATAAAGAAACGAGCCGCCGCCGGTCCTGTCGTCGAGCGGCCAGCCGGAAGTGTGCTGCACGAGGCCGGGTTTGTGCTTCTCTGGCGCGACCTGCCAGATTTCCTTGAGGCCGATGCCGAATTTCTGCGGCTCGCGGTCTTTCGCGAGCCCGAAGCGCGCGATCAACTGCTTCGAGAGCGAGCCGCGCGCGCCCTCGGCGAACAGTGTGTATTTCCCGCGCAGTTCCATGCCGCGGGTGAAATCGGAGCGGTGCTCGCCTTCCTTGTTGATACCCATGTCGCCGGTCGCGACGCCCGCGACCGCGCCGTTCTCGCCGAAGAGAACTTCCGCCGCGGCAAAGCCGGGATAAATCTCGACGCCGAGCGCCTCCGCCTTCTTCGCGAGCCAGCGGCAGACATTGCCGAGCGAGACGATGTAGTTGCCGTGGTTCGACATCAACGGCGGCATCAGGAAATTCGGCACGCGGAAGGCGGATTTTTCCGAGAGATAATAGAACTGGTCGTCGGAGACCTTGGTCTTGAACGGCGTGTCCTGTTCGTCACGCCAGCCCGGCAAGAGCTTGTCGACGCCGACCGGATCGACCACCGCGCCCGAGAGAATATGCGCGCCGACCTCGGAGCCCTTCTCCATCACGACCACGGAGGCGTCCGGGTTGAGCTGCTTGATGCGGATCGCGGCCGAGAGCCCCGCCGGCCCCGCGCCGACGATCACGACATCGAATTCCATGCTCTCGCGCGGGGGGAGTTCGGGCTCGGCCATGCTTTCTCTTTCTGCCATGCCGGCCTTGTGCCGGGCATCCCGATCATTAGCGCATTGCATCCACAAGCGGGATTGCCGGGTCAAGCCCGGCAATGACGGAATGACGTCTTGGCATTATAGTTGCATGATGCCCGCACAGCTTTCCAATCCTTACGACATTCTCGCCTTTCACGCCGAAATCGGCGTCGATGCCGCGCTCGAGGAGACGCCGCAGAACCGGTTCGCGGAAGCCGAGGCGGCAATCGCGCCGATGGCGCCGATCGCGGTGAAACCTCCCTCGCCCGTCCCCATGTCCAGGCCACCGGCCGCTACATCTTCCGCCGCCCCCGTCCCGCCAGACGCCGCGGCGCTGGAAGCGCGCGAGATGGCGTCAAAAGCAAAGACGCTCGAAGCGCTGCATGAAATCCTGAAAACATTCGACGGCTGCGCGCTGAAGAAGACCGCGAAGAACCTCGTCTTCGCCGACGGCAATCCGAAAGCGCGGGTGATGCTGGTCGGCGAAGCGCCGGGCGCGGACGAGGACAGGGAAGGACTCCCGTTCGTGGGGCGTTCCGGAAAGTTGCTCGATCTCATGCTCGGCGCGATCGGACTCGACCGCACCTCCGCCTATATTGCGAACATCGTGCCGTGGCGCCCGCCGGGCAACCGCACGCCGACGCCGCAGGAGACTTCGATCTGCCTGCCCTTCATCAAGCGGCAGATCGAGCTCGCGAACCCGGATTTTCTGATCTGCCTCGGCAAGCCGTCGATGCAGACGCTTCTCGGCGTGAACGACGGCATCAAGGCCGCGCGCGGCAAATGGCGCGATTACGACACCGGCACGCGCACGATCAAGGCAATGGCGACTTTCCACCCGGCGTATTTGCTGCGCTCGCCGAACGAGAAGAAATTCGCCTGGCGGGACATGCTCGCGCTGAAGAAGGCGCTGGCGAGCTAGCCTCTCCTCCGTCATGCCCGGCCTTGTCCCGGCCATGACGAAAAAAGATTCATCTTCATGCGATTAGAAAGTTCCTGAAGATATTGCTCGCATTTTTGGCCAGCCTCTGAGGAGCAGCGCGAAGCGCTGCGTCTCGAAGGATGAGGCGCATTCTCACCCGGCGAAGGCGAGCACAGCCGCACCTGCGCCGATCAACACGACACCGAGCCAGGCAAGCAGCGACAGTTTCTCGCCCAGCAAAAGCGAGCCGAAAATCGCGACCAGCACCACGCTCAATTTGTCGATCGGCGCCACTTTCGACGCCTCGCCGAGCTTTAGCGCGCGAAAATAGCAAAGCCATGACGCGCCGGTGGCGAGCCCCGAAAGCAGCAGAAACAAATAGGTCTTGGCGGGAATTTCGACCGGCGCGCGCCATTCGCCGCTTGCCGCGAGGATCAAAGCAAGCAGCGCGAGAATGACGACAGTTCGAATAAATGTCGCGAGATCGGAATTGATGCCGGCGACGCCGACTTTCGCGAAAATCGCGGTGAGCGCTGCGAAGACGGCGGAAAGCACCGCCCAGAATTGCCACGAGGAGGCGACGGTGGGGCTCATGAACGTCATCCCTAGAATGTGTTCACGGAAAACGCGCCAGAATAGCGTATTTCCCCCAGCCATGACGCAGATCAATTCCGCGAAGACGGTCTTATTCGTGCCGGGTGACTCGCCCTGAAGGCGTGCTAGATTATTTCCAACGACGCAGGAGTATGTGCCATGGATCTCGATCCGGTGATGCTTGCGCGGATTCAGTTCGCTTTCACCGTCAGCTTTCACATCATCTTCCCAGCGTTCACGATCGGCCTTTCCGCCTATATCGCCACGCTCGAAGTATTGTGGCTGTGGAAGAAGCGCCCGCATTATCACACGCTCGCGCGCTTCTGGACCAAGATCTTCGCCGTCTCCTTCGCGATGGGCGTCGTTTCCGGCATCGTGCTTTCGTACCAGTTCGGCACGAACTGGAGCCGCTTCTCGCAATTCGCCGGCAACGTCATCGGCCCCTTGATCGGCTACGAGGTGCTGATGGCCTTCTTCCTGGAGGCGACTTTCCTCGGCATCATGCTGTTCGGCTGGAACCGCTTCCCGCCCGCGCTGCATGTGTTCTCCTGCATTTGCGTGGCGGTCGGCACCTGCATGTCGGCGTTCTGGATTCTGTCGGCGAACAGCTGGATGCAGACGCCGACGGGTCACGTCATTCAAAACGGCATGGCGGTGCCGGCCGACTGGCTGCGCATCATCTTCAATCCGAGCTTCCCCTATCGGCTCGCGCATATGGTGACCGCCGCTTACCTTACGACCTCCTTCGTCGTACTCGCGGTCGGCGCGCGCTACCTGATCGCGGGGAGCTTTCTTGAGGAGGCGAAGACCATGCTCCGGATGGGCGTCGGCTTCGCGGCGATCGTCGCGCCCCTGCAGCTCTTCATCGGCGACCAGCACGGGCTGAACACGCTCGAACACCAGCCGATCAAGGTCGCGGCGATGGAGGCGAACTGGAAAGAGAAAGGCTCCGCCCCGCTCGTGCTGTTCGCCTGGCCCGACCAGAAGAATCAGCGAAATCTTCTGGAAATCGCGATCCCGGGCGGCGCCTCGCTGATCCTGCGGCACGATGCGAACGCCGCGATTCCGATGCTTTCGAGCGTGCCACCCGCCGAGCAACCGCCGGTCGCGAGCGTCTTTTTCGCCTTCCGCATCATGGTGGGCCTGGGCCTGTTCATGATCTTCGCCGCATGGGTCGGCACGTTCCTGTGGTGGCGGAGGAAGCTCTTCGATACGCACTGGTTCCTGTGGCCCGCCCAGCACGTGTGGTGGATCGGATTCGTCGCGATCATCGCGGGCTGGATGGTGACCGAAAGCGGGCGGCAGCCCTACCTCGTCTACGGCCTGCTCAAGACGCTTGACGGGACCTCGCCCGTGCTCGGCGGACAGATTCTGCTGACGCTGATCCTGTTCGTGGCCGTCTATGCCGTCGTTTTTTCGATGGGCATCTATTACATCAACCGGCTGATCGCGATCGGGCCGAAGCCGGCGCCGGAAGCATCCACGTTGCCAAGCCGGCCGTTGTCCACGCCGCTGGACACCGGCAAGAAAATCTTCGGCTGAGAAAGAGAGGCCGTCATGGAATGGTATCTTCCGGTTATCTGGGCCGCGCTGATCGGCACCGCCGTCGCGATGTATGTCATCCTCGACGGCTTCGACCTCGGCATCGCGATCCTGTTTCCCTTCACGAAAAACGAGCGCGAACGCGACCAGATGATGAATACGGTCGCGCCGTTCTGGGACGGCAACGAAACCTGGCTGATCCTCGGCGGCGGCGGCTTGTGGGTCGCCTTCCCGCAAGCCTACGCCGTCATCATGCCGGCTTTTTACATTCCGGTGATACTCATGCTGCTCGGGCTCATTCTGCGGGGCGTTGCGTTCGAGTTCCGTTGGATCGGGCGGAGCAGCAAAGTGTACTGGAATTACGCCTTCACCTGGGGTTCGATTCTGGCGGCCTTCGCGCAGGGCGTCATCCTCGGCGGCCTCATCCAGGGAGTGACCGTGCGAAACGGGCAATTCGCGGGCGGCTCTTTCGATTGGGCGACGCCGTTCGCCTTCATGTGCGGGCTTGCCATCATCGCGGGCTATGCGCTGCTCGGCGCGACGTGGCTCATCATGAAGACGGAAAAGAAAATCGCCGAGCGCGCGCGCGAGCAGGCGAAATACGCGCTCGTTGCGGTGCTGATCTTCATGGGGATCGTGAGCCTGTGGACGCCCGCGATGTCGCCACGCATCGCGGATCGCTGGTTCTCGATTCCGAACATCCTTTACTTGTGGCCGATTCCTGCGATCACGCTTCTCGTCGCGGTCGCCTGCTGGGTATGGATCGACAGCAAACGGGAATACGCGCCTTTCTTTTCGTCGATCGTACTGTTCCTGCTCGGCTATCTCGGGATTGTGATTTCGAATTTCCCCTATCTCGTGCCGCCGTCGCTCACGGTTTGGCAAACCGCCGCAGTACCCGCGAGCCAGGTCTTCATGCTGATCGGCACAGTGTTTCTGCTGCCGATCATCCTCGGCTATGTCGCCTTCGTGTACTGGGCCTTCCGCGGCAAGGTGCGCGAGGGCGAGGGGTATCATTGAGCATCCCCCACCCGCTCGCTTCGCTCGCCTCCCTCCCCCGCTTGCGGGGGAGGGATTAAGGGTGGGGGCGGATGCGCCGTGCTATTTCTCCGGTGGAATGATCGCCCAGCCGAGGTTCACAGGATCAATCCTGCCCGGCAGATTCCACAGCATCGAAAGCGGCGCTTCCGGCACGAAGGGCGGCAAGACTTCCGTAAGCGCCGCCGGCGGCGCGGCGTTGCCGCGGATCACCGGCCAGAACACCACCCCGCCTTTTTCCGCGAGCGTCTTGTCCTTGATCCAGGGTGCGATCGTTCGATCAGCGTCGGGAAAAATATGCGGGCGGTCCTTCGCGGCGAGCGCAATTTCGCTCGCATAGAGCGGCGGGCCGATCATGACCGTGAGCGGCTTTCCTGTGCGATTGCGAAAACTCTCGTTCATGACCTGCGCGGCGGATTTCGCCGGCCAGTTGGTCATCAGGCCGCGGCCGAGCCAGGGCACGCCGAAATTGATCGCGACGATCGCGGCGGGCGGCAACAAAAGAAGGATGAGAACGATCGCGACGGCAAGGCGCTGGCGGCAGAGCCACACGGTTTCGCCGGCGAATAAAAACGCGAGCAGCCCGGAATAAAGAAGCAGACAGGCAAAAGCGTCGACCGTGACGCGCAAGCCGAAGGCGATCGCCGCACCCGCAGCCGCGAAAAACGGTACCGCCGAGATCAGAACGCCCGCGACCATCGAGAAGCCGGAAAGCGGCGCACGCGTAAAGGAAACCGCCGCGATGCGCCCTCTCGTCAAAATCGGCGTCGCGACAACGATCAAGAGGATCAATCCGAGATGGCCCGCGAGCGCCCCGCCCGCCGCTTCATAGGCCTTCATCACTCCGACCGTTTCGAAACCGGTGCGCGGGCTCTCGTAAAGACCGGAAAAATTATGCGTTGCGAGCCACCACAGGCGGGGCGCCGCGATCAGGGCGAAAATCACGGAGGCCGCGACGGCGAGCGCCTGCGAACCATGCTTCCGGATCGCCGCCTTGCCGCTGCCGGTGACGGAAATCGCGAGCAGAACCGCGAGCACGAACAGGCCCTGTACGCCGGCATAAAGCGAAAGCGCCGCGGTCACGCCGAGCGAAATCCACGCCGCGCGGTTGCCCTCGCGCATCGCGCACCACCACGAAAGCACCATGCCGGCGACAATCGGCATCTGGATCGTCGCCGAGTCGAGCGCGCCGACCGGAAAGCTCACCGGGGTCACGCCCACCATCGCGAGGGTCGCGAGCGCGCCATGCTGCTCGCCGATCATGCGGCGCGCGAGCCCGAAGACGAGCCAGCCCGCGAGCGCGACGGCAGCGGGGCCGAGCGCCTTCATCAAAAGGATCGACGGAAAGACCGAATAGACGCTTTCCATTACCCAGGGCGCCAGGATCGGCAGGCCGGGATAGCCGAGCTGCCATTCGCGGCCGATGGCGAGGCCCGCGGCGATTTTCGGGTCGGGCGTCGGATTGGAGACGAACGGGACGAGAGTCCAGAGAAGCGCGTGCAAGATCAGCGCGCCAGCGACCAGGAATCCCGCATGCGCGCGCAGCGCCTCGACAAAAAGCGACGCGGTGAGCGGCCCCGGCGGGGGATTGGATGCGTGCATCAGCTCTCTGGCGTAAAGGTTTCGGCTGCGACGGCGTCGTAGGCGGCAATAATCGGCGCGAAGGAGCGGCGATGATGCACGCAAGGGCCGAGTTTTTCCAGCGCCTTGGCGTGGCCGTCGGTGCCATAGCCTTTGTGTTGTTCGAAGCCGTAGCCGGGATGCGCGAGCCCTAAATTCTGCATCAAGCGGTCGCGGGTCACCTTCGCGACGATCGAGGCTGCGGCAATCGACGCCACGATGCCGTCGCCGCCGATTACCGCCTTCACCTCGCAATCGAGCGGCAAGCCGTCGCGGCCGTCGACGAAAACATAACGTGGCCTGCGCGGGAGCGAATTCACGGCACGGGCGAGCGCCCACAGGCTCGCCCGCAGGATATTGTCGCGGTCGATGCGCGAAGGCGGCGCGACGCAAATCGAGACCTCAGCGGTCGCCGTGATCTTCTCGAAGAGGACGTCGCGCTCTTCGGGATCGAGCATTTTGGAATCATCAAGGCCCTTCGGTACGCGCGCGGGATCGAGGATCACCGCCGCCGCCACGACAGGCCCGGCCCATGGGCCCCTGCCCGCTTCGTCGCATCCGGCGACGGGCGCGAACCCGAGGCGATACTGCCTCGCCTCGCGGGCGAAGGTCGGGCCACGGCGCGACGGCGTTTTTTCGTTCTTGACCACGGGGCAGGCTTTCGTAATTCCGTGATTGACCTAACTTATCTTTACTTTTCTTTTTTTCGCGGCCAAAGCCGCGATTGCAAGGAACCCACAGGCCCGCCACAATTACTCCAATTACTATCGGGTTTCGGCCGGTTCCGGCCGGGAGAGAAGCGATGCAATACGACGATTTCCGGCGTAGCGATAATATCGAAGACCGCCGCGGCGACGAGGCCCCGATCGGCATTCCCGGCGTGTCCTCGGGCGGCCTCGGCATTGGCGGGCTGATTATCGTCGGCCTCATCTCCTGGGCACTCGGCATCGATCCACGGCTTGTGCTCGGCGGGCTCGAAATGGTGCAAGGCGCGCGGCCGCCAATGCAGCAGACGGGCGGCCCCGCCCGTCCCGCAGGAACGCCCACCGATGCGCAGGGCCAGTTCGTCGCCGCCGTGCTCGGCGACAGCGAGGACCGCTGGACCGAAATTTTCGCCGAAAACAACCGCCGCTACGAACGGCCGCGGCTTGTGCTTTTCACCCGCGCCACGCGCTCGGCTTGCGGCTTCGCGCAATCGGCGATGGGGCCGTTCTACTGCCCGAACGACCAGCGGGTTTATCTCGACACCTCCTTCTTCGACGACCTGCAACGCAAGTTTCAGGGCTGCTCGGGCGCGGCCTGCAAGTTCTCCTACGCCTACGTGATTACCCATGAGATCGGGCATCACGTGCAGAATCTGCTCGGCATCCTGCCGAAGGTGCAGCGCGCGCAGCAGGCGATGGGCGACCGCGAACGGAACGCACTGCAAGTGCGCGTCGAATTGCAGGCCGATTGCTTGGCCGGCGTATGGGCGAACCGCGCGCAGGCGAAATGGAAATTCCTCGAACCCGGCGACGTGGAAGCCGCGCTGCAAACCGCGTCCGCGATCGGCGACGACCGTCTGCAAAAGCGCGCGCAAGGCTATGTCGTGCCCGACGCCTTCACCCACGGCTCTTCGGCGCAGCGCATGGCAGCGTTCCAGAAAGGCTTCAAGGGCGGACAGTTGCAATCCTGCCCGCTGTAAAGCTCCACCCTCGTCATTACCGGGCCGTCGCGCCCGGCGAGCGGAACGCGAGCCGTGGCGCGGACGAGTCCCGGTAATCCATGAGAACTATCCGCGTATGCAGGTCTTCATCATGGATCACCGGGTCTCGCAACGTCAGCCACTCGCTTCGCTCGCGGGACGTTGCGGCCCGGTGATGACGGGAATGGGGAATGCGACGCCCTCCCCTTGCTCCGCAAACAAACGTATAAGTTCCTACTGGTGAAACCGATGTCCAACCTCGACCCCTCCAAACCCTTCGAGCCGCTTTCGATCGCGGTGCTGACGGTTTCCGACACGCGCGCGCTTGCCGAAGACAAATCCGGCGCGCTGCTTTCCGAACGCATTAAAGCCGCGGGGCACAAGCTTGCCGACCGGGTGCTCGTGAAGGACGAGGTGAAGGCGATTCGCGCCAAGGTGAAGGCATGGATCGCAAACAAAAACATTGACGTGGTGATCACCACCGGCGGCACCGGCTTCACCGGCCGCGACGTGACGCCGGAAGCGGTCGAGCCTCTGTTCGAGAAAAAGATGGAGGGCTTTTCCGCTGTCTTCCATCAAATATCGATGCAGAAGATCGGAACGTCCACGATCCAGAGCCGCGCGCTCGCGGGCAGCGCGAAATCGACTTTCATTTTCTGCCTGCCGGGCTCGCCCGGCGCGTGCCGCGACGCCTGGGACGAGATTCTCGTCCACCAGCTTGATCTTCGCCACCGGCCCTGCAACTTTGTGGAGATACTGCCTCGCCTCGGCGAGCACCTGAAGCGCGGGAAATTGAAGGCGGCGAAATAGGTTCTTCTTGGCGGATCATCGGCCGAAGGTTTTGATCATCGGCGCCGGGTTTGGCGGGCTCGAATGCGCGCGAGCGCTGAAAAACGCCCCGGTTGCCGTGACCGTGCTCGACCGGCACAACCATCACACCTTTCAGCCGCTGCTCTATCAAGTCGCGACCGCCGCGATCTCGCCCGCGGACATAGCCTGGCCGGTGCGCAGCATCCTGCGCAGGCAGGAGAACGCCGAAGTCTTGATGTGTTCGATCAAGAGCATCGACACGAAAGCGAGGATCGTACACGCGAGCCGCCACGACCTCCCCTACGATTATCTCGTGCTCGCGACAGGTGTCACACATTCCTATTTCGGGCATGACGAATGGCAGGAGGCGGCGCCCGGCCTGAAAAGCCTCACCGACGCGACGAAAATCAGGAGCCGCGTTCTGATCTCCTTCGAGCGCGCGGAAACCGCCGAAACGGACGCCGACCGCAAACGCCTGCTCACGTTCATCGTCGTGGGCGGCGGGCCGACGGGCGTCGAGATGGCGGGCGCGATCGCCGAGATTGCGCGGCACGCGCTCCGCTACGATTTCCGCCATATCGACCCGAGCTCGGCGCGAATTCTGCTGATCGAGGGCGGCCCGCGCATTCTGCCGACCTTTCCGGAGGATTTGTCCGCCTACGCACAGCGCGCGCTGGAAAAGATGGGCGTTGAGGTGATGACCTCCTCCATGGTCACCGACGTCCGCCGCGACGGCGTTTCATTGGGCGACAAGAAAATCGAATCCGAAGCGATCATCTGGGCGGCAGGCGTGGTGGCCGGTCCTGCCGCGAACTGGATCGATGCCGCGCATGACCGCGCGGGACGCATCAAAGTCGGCAAGGATTTGAGCGTGCCGGGGCATCTGGAAATTTTCGCGGTCGGCGATATCGCGGCGCTCGATCCGCCGGTGCCCGGGATCGCGCCTGCGGCAAAGCAAATGGGGAAATATGTCGGGAGGCTGATCGCCGCGCGCGTTGAGGGCCGCCCCTTCGACAAGCCGTTCCGCTACCGCCACGCCGGAGACCTTGCCACCATCGGACGAAAGGCCGCGGTGGTGAACCTCCCCTATTTGAAGCTCAAGGGCTTCATCGGCTGGCTGTTCTGGTCGCTCGCGCACATCTATTTTTTGATCGGGGTCAGGAACCGGCTGATGGTCGCGCTGACGTGGCTCTGGAGCTACTTCACGTATCAGCGCGGCGCGCGGCTGATCACGCGGGACGAACCGCGCAATTGATCCTTCGAATACGCGCCGGTTCTATCGTCTCGCGGCTTCGCGCATTTACAATTTCAGATCCCAGAATTCGGCGACGACGTCCTTCCCCCAGGAGCGGCGTTTCTCGCTTGAGGTAAGCGTAAAACCGGCCTTCTCGTAGATGCGGCGGGCGCCGGTGAGCACGCTATGGGTCCAGAGCGTGATCGAGCGATAACCGGCTTTGCGCGCGAAGCGAATGCACTCGTCCGTCAGCCGCGTCCCGATGCCGAGGCCGCGCGCCCTGGGCTCGACCAGCAAGAGCCGCAGCCGCGCGACCCCGGGCTTGTCATCCTTGACCAGCATCACGGAGCCCGCGTTCTCGCCGTTGCATTCGGCGATCCAGCAGCATTCCCGTTTCGGGTCGAAATTGTTCACGAAATCGGCGGCGATCTGCGCGCAGAGACCCTCGAATGGATCGCCCCAGCCGTATTCTTCGGCATAGAGCTCGGCGTGACGAGCGACGATCCAGCCGAAGTCCCCGTGCCGGGGAGCGCGTAAGGAAACAACCGGCCTTTCCGCTTTCGGGGAGTCGACGAGCGACGCGATCGTTTTCATCGCGCTGATCATGCGCTGCCGATCTCGTTCCGGCAGCGGTTTCAGCATCGCGCCGACTTCCTCGCGCGAGCGCTTGTCGAGCGGCGCAAAGGCGGCTCTGCCTTTTTTCGTGAGTGTAATAAAACTTTTTCTCCCGTCGGAAGGCGATGCTTCGCGCGAGATCAGCCGTGCGCGCGAAAAGCGATCCAGAATCCGGCTGAGATAACCCGCGTCGAGTTCGAGCGCCTCGCCGATTTCCTTCGCTGTCGCGCGTCCGCCGTGTGCAAGTTCATAAAGCACGCGCGCTTCCGCAAGCGAAAACGGACTCTGCAGGAAATGATCTTCGAGCACGCCGATGCGGCGCGTGTAGAAACGGTTGAAGTCGCGGACCTGCTCGATGTGTTCCGAAAGAGCGGCTTTGGCCATAGGCCAAGCTTCGGCCAATTAGTTGACGGAGTCAACTATATTCCGTCCCGATCACTACGGCCGCTCGCAGCGTCACGATCCGCCGCCTTCCAATGCGCGCGAGCAACCGTTCCCGCGCGCGGCCTCCGTCCTTGTGGCCGCCGAGCGACTGATAAAAGCGCTTCGTAATGAGGAGTCCTTGCTCCGCGCGCGGGCGAATGCCGAATGCGCGACGCGATGCTGCGGCGGCTTCCGCGAGGCGAGGCTGCAACCCGAAGCCTTCGAACGCAAGCTTAAACGTAGCCGCGCGCTTTTCGGTCTGTCCGAGACGCTCGGCCTTCTCGATGAAGACGCGGAGCTCGCGCGTCCATTCTTCTTCCAGCACCGCGGCCGGATCGAGAAACATCAGCCAGTTGCCGCGCGCGCCATGCGCCGCCGCGCGCAATCGCGCGCCGAGATCGTGCGGGCCCTTGTGAAAGCCGCAGCCGGCGACGTCCGCGATCTTTTCGGTTTCGTCAACGGAACCGCCGTCAGCGAGAATCACCTCGCGCACGAGCCCTTGGGCCGAACCCGGCACGAGCGACGCAAGCGTCGGCACCAAGACGTGCTCACTGTTCAGTGTGGGGATAACGACAGTGATCATAGGAACCACAACTAGTTGTTATTGTTTTGTTACAAAACCGCCCCATATAGCATTAATAACTCCTTAAAAATTTGTTCTTGTTTTGTTCCTGCGTCCTGTTAAGGTGAGGCATGGGCAACATCTTCGACGATTCTTCCCCGAACAAGTGGCCGGAGGCGGAAGCCGATCATCCGGAAGCGCAGGACGGCGTGCTCAATACCGCCGTCAGCGGCGAGCGCCGCCGTGGCCGGGGCGCCGTGACCAATCCGAGCGGGCGCTACGAGCCGCATTGCAAGGTCGCCTTCGACGACGGCTGGCAGAGCCTCGAGGAGCTCCCGCCCTTCCAGACCCATGTCACCGAGGAAAGGGCGCGGCGGATCATTACGAGAAACGAATCCCCCGACATCGGTTTCGACCGCTCGATCAATCCTTATCGAGGCTGCGAGCATGGTTGCATCTACTGCTACGCGCGGCCGACCCACGCCTATCAGGGGCTTTCACCGGGGCTCGATTTCGAATCGAAGCTCTTCGTGAAGCCCGACGCGCCGGAGCTCCTCAAGAAGGAATTGGCCGATCCAAAATATACCCCGCGCATGATCGCGATGGGGACAAACACCGACCCCTACCAGCCGATCGAGAAAAAGTGGCGCGTCACCCGCGGCATCCTCGAGGTCCTGCGCGACTGCGGCCACCCGGTCGGGATCGTGACGAAGTCGGCGCTGATCATGCGAGACATCGACATCCTTGCCGACATGGCGAAGAAGAATCTCGCGAAGGTGGCGCTCTCCGTCACGACGCTCGACTCGAAGCTCGCGCGCGTCATGGAGCCGCGCGCGGCGACGCCTTCGCGGCGGCTCGAGGCCCTGCGCGCGCTTTCGGAAGCGGGCATTCCCACCGCGGTGATGGTCGCGCCGATCGTGCCCGCGATCAACGATTCGGAAATCGAGCGCATCCTCGACGCGGCGAAAGCCGCGGGCGTCGAAGGAGCGGGCTATGTGATGCTCAGGATGCCTTACGAGATCAAGGATCTCTTCCGCGAATGGCTGCGCGAGCATTTCCCGGCGAAGGAAAAGCATGTGATCTCGCTCGTGCGCAGCTTGCACGGCGGCAAGGATTACGACGCCGAGTGGCACAAGCGGCAGACCGGCGACGGCCCCTATGCCTGGTCGATCGGCCGCCGCTTCGAGCTAGCTTGCGAGCGGCTTGGCCTCAACCAGAAGCGTTCGCGGCTCACGGTCGCGCATTTCAAGCATCCGGTAATCGAGCGGGCGCAACTCGATCTGTTCGCGGCTTAAGATGAGCGCGCCGCCTCTCCGCCTGACTCTCCTCACGCTCGGCGTCGCCGACGTGGAGCGCGCCGCGCGTTTTTACTCGGCGCTCGGCATGAAGCGGGGCGTGAAGAAAGCGGAAGGCGTCGCCTTCTTCGAAGCGGGCGGCGCCGTGCTCGCGGTGTGGGGACGCAGCAATCTCGCCAATGACGCAGGCATGCCGGATACGGCGCCGGGGTTTTCGGGCGTGGCGCTCGCCTTCAATGTCGAGGACGAGCCCTCCGTGGAAAAGGTCCTGCAAGCGGCAGCCGCGGCCGGAGGGAAAATCGTGAAGCCGGCGAGCCGCGCGTTTTGGGGCGGCTATACCGGCTATTTCGCCGATCCCGACGGCCATTTGTGGGAGGTCGCGCACAATCCGGGATTTCCGCTCGACGAACGCGGCCTGATCAGACTCCCGGCTTGAAATGAAGAGGCCCGCACCTAAATCCGTTTCGCCGTGACCGGTCACCCCTGGTCATCCGCGCCTATGTAGTAGCCCCCGTTGTCACCGAGCGCGGGCCTCCGGCCAAGCCGGAGGCGGCGGCCAGATTCGTCTCATCCTGAGGAGCGGCCGCCTGAAAGGGCGCTGCGTCTCGAAGATGGGACGGCCTCTGGTTCGAGACGCGTCCCTTCGGGACGCTCCTCACCATGAGGCCGCGAGCGCTAAACGCCCGTCCCATTCCGACACGCGAAAGCCAAATTCCGTAAGGATTAATTAAGGTTAGCCTTTACCCCACCTTTACCCGCAAGGCCCTAAAACAGGCCCTGTCAGTTCCAGTTGCGTAGCGCGTATCGGGTATTGCGTATGAAGGTAATGCGTATCGGGGCGTCCCCAGGGGCGCCCCGTCTCGCCTCGAAGGCGGGACAAACCGAGTTCCTCGACCGTGTCCTTGTCGGCGACTGCGTCGCCGAGCTTTCCAGGCTTCCGGCTGGTTCGGTGGACATGGTTTTCGCCGACCCGCCCTACAATCTCCAGCTCCAGAACGACCTGAAGCGCCCGGACGATTCCAAGGTCGACGCAGTCGACGACGACTGGGACAAGTTTTCGAGCTTTTCGGCCTATGACGATTTCACACGCGCGTGGCTTTTGGCCGCGCGCCGCGCGATGAAGCCAAACGCGACGCTCTGGGTGATCGGCTCCTATCACAACATCTTCCGCGTCGGCACGATTTTGCAGGATCTCGGCTTCTGGATCCTGAACGACGTAATTTGGCGGAAGACAAATCCGATGCCGAATTTCCGCGGCCGCCGCTTTACGAACGCGCACGAGACGCTGATCTGGGCCGCGCGCGAACAGTCGTCGAAATACACCTTCAACTACGAAGCGCTCAAAGCCGGCAACGAAGACGTGCAGGTGCGCTCCGACTGGACGATCCCGCTCTGCACCGGCGACGAGCGGCTCAAGGATACGAGCGGCAAGAAAGTTCACCCGACGCAGAAACCGGAAGCGCTGCTCGCGCGCGCGATCCTGTCTGCGTCGAGGACGGGGGACGTCGTGCTCGATCCGTTTTTCGGGTCGGGCACGACGGGTGCCGTCGCCAAGCGACTCGGCCGTCATTTCATCGGCATCGAGCGCGACAAGAATTACGCCGCCGCCGCGATGAAGCGCATTGACGCCGTTGAGCCTTTGGATGAAGCGACGCTCGTGCCGTTTATGAGCGCGCGCGAAGCGCCGCGCGTCGCGTTCTCTTCGCTCGTGGAGCGCGGACTTGTGAAAGCGGGCGCGACGGTCACCGACGCGAAGAAAAAAGTGCGCGCGGTGGTGCGGCCCGACGGATCGTTGACACTGAAATCCGCGAAGGGCCCGATTGTCGGCTCGATCCACAAGGTCGGCGCGATGGCGCAGGGGTTAGAGGCCTGCAACGGCTGGGACTTCTGGCACGTCGAGGACAAGAAGGGCCTGACACCCATCGACGCGCTGCGTGCGGTGGTGCGCGCGGAGATGGCGGGCGCGGCCTAGCCGTTCTGTCATGCCCGGCCTTGTGCCGGGCCATGACGAGTTAATCATTTAGCGCGTGCGCAATCACCTTCCGCATCAGCGACGGCAGCGCTTCGCTTTCCAGTTTCGCGAGCTTCGCGAAGCGAGCGCCTTTCGGCGCGGCCGCGCTCTCGGGCACCTTCGCGACATAGACCGAAAGCTCCAGCGGAAAATGCGTGAAGACGTGGCGCACATAGCCGGGCTTGCGGTGCCAGCGTAACTGCCCCTCACCCTTCGCGCCGCTTCGCGTCGCTCTTCCCTCTCCCCGCAATTGCGGGGAGAGGGTGGCGAGCCCTGGCGAGCCGGGTGAGGGACCAAAGCGCGGCGCAAACTGCAGCGCCGTTTTTTCGTCGAAAATTGCGCTCCACTCCGTCGTCGGCACTTCGCTCATGCCGCCGAGAAGCCCCCGGCGCGGACGGCGGCGAAGCAGCACCGCGCCGTCTGCGCGCAACACGACAAAGGCCGCGCCGCGCCGCAGCTTTCCTTCCGCTTTCGGAACGCGGCGCGGATAGTTTTCCGGCTCGTCCGCAAGATGCGCGGTGCAGACATCGCTCCAGGGGCACAACAGGCACGACGGATTCTTCGGCGTACAGATCATGGAGCCCAAATCCATCAAGCCTTGCGCGAAATCGCCGGCGCGCTTCGCCGGCACGAGCGAGGCCGCGAGCGTCTGCAACTCGGGCTTCGCGGCGGGCAGCGGGGTCTCGACCTTGAACAGCCGAGCGATCACACGCTCGATATTGCCGTCCATCGGCGCGGCTTTTTTCCCAAACGCAATCGCGGCAATCGCCGCCGCCGTGTAGCCGCCGATGCCGGGAAGCTCACGCAGCCCTTCCTCGGTATCGGGGAATTTTCCGCCGTGCTCTTTGGCGACCACACGCGCGCAGGCATGCAGGTTGCGCGCCCGCGCGTAATAGCCGAGCCCCGCCCAGGCCTTCAGCACGTCGCCGAGCGGCGCTTTCGCGAGCTTCTCGACGGCGGGAAATTTCGCGAGAAATTTTTCGTAGTAGCGCGCGACGGTTTCGACCCGCGTTTGCTGCAGCATGATTTCCGAGAGCCATACGCGATAGGGGTCCGCCGCCTCGCCCGCCTTCGCCCGCCACGGGAGATCGCGGCGGTGGCGGCCGTACCAGGCGAGAAGCGCCTTCGGATCGGGCATTTCCGCCCGAACCGGCGCTTTGACGGCAAGACTGCTGCGGCTCATAGTCGGCAGCGTCTCTAACATAGGCTTCCCGCGCAATCCCGATGGCCGCGTCACCCCCGAAAAAAACAAAGGACGCTTCGCCGCTCGCCGACTTCGTCAATTCGGCGATGGGGCAGGCGTTCAAGCGCCAGGGCTTTGCCGCGACCGACATCGTCACGCATTGGGAAGACATCGCCGGACCGGAGCTCGCGCACCGCTCGGAGCCCCTGCGCCTCACCTGGCCGCGCCGCGAGGACGAGAACAGCATCGGCACGCTCACGATCCGCGTGGAAGGCCCCTATGCCCTCGAGCTGCAGCACTCGACCGCGACGATCATCGAACGGGTGAACCGCTATTTCGGCTGGCGCTGCGTCGGACGCGTGACGATCCGGCAGGGGCCGGTGACGAGGCGCCACAAGCCCCCCGCCCCGCCGTTTGAACCGGAACCGTCGGCGGTCGCGGACGTTGCCGAAAAGATTGGCCCGTTCGAGGACGAGGCGCTCGGCCAGTCGCTTGCCCGCCTCGGGGCTCTGGTGCGGGGGCGTGTCACACGCTCGTGAGGACGCTATTTTTCCGTTCCCCACGTCCGCCACAATCGCTAGAACACTGCCGGCCCGGCATACATCAGCGGAGGTTCAGGTGAGCTTTTCCCGGCGGCATCTATTCTCGGTATTCGGCGCAGCCCTCCTCACGGGCGCGGTTTCCGGCGCGGCGCATGCCCAGGCCGTCAACATGGCGGAACTCGCCAAGCCCGGCCCGCTCGGGGACAAGATCCAGGGCGACGAAAAGGCGCCGGTCACGATCGTCGAATACGCCTCGCTCACCTGCCCGCATTGCGAGCATTTTCACGCCACGGTCTATCCGGTGCTGAAGAAGAACTACATCGACACCGGCAAGGTGCGCTTCATCTTCCGCGAGTTCCCGCGCGATCCGGTCGATATCGGCGCCTTCATGCTCGCGCGCTGCGCGCCCGCCGACAAATATTTCCCGATGGTAGACGTGCTGTTCGACCAGCAGAAGAACTGGGCGTTCACGAAGGACGCCGCGAAACAGCTCCTGATGATCGCGAAGCAAGCGGGATTCACGGAAGAGAGCTTCGACAAGTGCCTTTCCGACAAGAAGCTCGCGGGGGAAATCCGCGACGTCGGCAAGCGCGCCTACGAACAGTTCAAGGTCGACTCCACACCGACTATCTTCATCAACGGGCAAGTGTTCCGGGGCGAGATGACCCCGGAGGGGATCGAGAAAGCGATCGCCCCGATGGTCAAGGGATAAGCAAAATCAAGGCTTTCCCCAGGCGGCATACCAAAATAGGCTTGCCGCCCTCTGCCCGCCCAAGCCAATGTAACGGCTCACCGAATCAGCAGTATTCCGTGCGTTAAAAGGCGGCTCATGCAATTCACCAAGCTCCGGCTCCTCGGCTTCAAGTCGTTTGTCGAGCCCTCCGACTTCGTGATCGAGCCCGGCCTCACCGGGGTCGTGGGCCCGAACGGCTGCGGCAAATCGAACCTCGTCGAGGCGCTGCGCTGGGTGATGGGCGAGAGCTCCTACAAAGCCATGCGCGCCTCCGGCATGGATGACGTGATCTTTTCGGGCACGAACAATCGCCCGGCGCGCAACAACGCCGAGGTATCGCTCACCCTCGACAATTCCGACCGCACGGCGCCCGCCGCCTTTAACGACGACGACACGATCGAGATTTCCCGCCGCATCGAGCGCGAGGCGGGCTCCGTCTACCGCATCAACGGGCGCGAGGTGCGCCAGCGCGACATCCATATTCTCTTTGCCGATGCCTCCTCCGGCGCGCGCTCGCCCGCGCTCGTGCGGCAAGGGCAGATCGGCGAAATCATCAATGCGAAGCCGGAATCGCGCCGCCGCATTCTCGAAGAAGCGGCGGGCATCGCGGGCCTGCATGCGCGCAAGCACGAGGCCGAAACGCGTCTCAAGGGCGCCGAGCACAATCTCGAACGGCTCGAAGACGTGATCGTGCAAGTGAACAGCCAGATCGAGAGCCTGAAAAAACAGGCGCGTCAAACCACGCGCTACAAGAACGTCGCGAACGACATCCGCCGCCAGCAGAGCATCCTGCTCGCGCTCAGATGGCGCAACGCCGAGAACGCGGTGACGGAAGCCGAGCGCGCGGTGCATCTTTCGCAGCGTGCGGTCGCCGAGAAGCAGAAGATCGAAACCGAGGCGGTGAAGCTCTCGACAATCCTGCACGAAAAGATCAATCCGCTGCGCGAGGCGGAGGCCGCCGCCGCGGCCCGGCTGCAACGGCTCAACATCGCGCGCGCGGAGCTCGACCGTGAGGAATCGCGCGCGAAGGCGCGCGTCGAGGAGCTCGACCGGCGCATTGCGCAGCTCACGCAGGATCTCGAGCGCGAGCGCTCCCTTGGAGCCGACGCCGCCGAAGTGCTCGCGCGGCTCGACCGCGAGGAAGCGGCGCTCAACAGCGAAGCGGAAAGCAATCAGGGCGGGGAAGAACATCTGCGTACGCGGCTCGCACAAGCCGAACAGGAACATGCGGCAAGCGAAAGGGCCTTCGGCGAAGCGACCGTTGCGCAGGCGGCTTATGCCGCGCGGCGCGAGCAGCTCGATCGCGCCATCGCCGAGCAGACGGCGCGTCTTGCGAAGCTGGAAGCGGAAATCGCATCGCTCGACAGCGGCGGCGAAGCCGTCATGACGGAAGAGACGTTAGCTGCGATCGACGATCGCGCGGTGCGCGCGGAGGCCGCGCGCTCGGCGGCGCTGCAGGCGCTGCAACTCGTGAGGAAGCCGCTCACCTCCGCCGAACACAATCTGCACCGGCTGGAGACCGAGGCGAAGGCGCTCGCGAAAGCTCATGGCGTCGCGGAAAAGAAGCTGTGGCCGCCGGTTGTCGAAACGATCCAGGTCGAAGCCGGTTATGAAGCGGCGCTTGCCGCCGCGCTCGGCGACGATCTCGACGCGCCGATGGATTCGGCCTCTCCCATGCATTGGGCGGGCGCCGGTCCCGTGCCGGGCGATCCGGCGCTTCCAGAGGGCGCTTCTCCCCTCTCCGGCTTCGTGAACGCACCTGCGGCGCTCGCGCGCCGGCTCGCACAGATCGGCGTCGTCGACAGGAACGAAGGCGCGCGGCTCGCGCAACGATTAGCTACCGGCCAGCGGCTCGTCTCGAAGGAAGGCGATCTATGGCGCTGGGACGGCTTTGTCGCGAAGCCCGACGCGCCCACCGCCGCGGCGCGGCGGTTGGCCGCAAGGAACCGCATCGCCGAACTCGACGGCGAGATCGAGAATGCCCGGAAGGAAGTGCTGCGGCGGCAGGAAGAAGTGAAAAAGGCCGAAGCCGACGTGCTCGCGGCCGACACCGCCGAGCAGGAAGCCCGCGCGGCTTTTCATGCCGCGGCGCGCGCGGCGAAGGCTTCCGAAGCGCGGACGCATCTACTTTCCGCCCGCGACGAAGCGACCGCCGCGAAGGCCGCGGCGGAGGAAGCGATCGCCGCGCTCCCCGACGGCAAGAAACTCGAAGCCGAACTCGAAGCGGCGCGCGTGCAACTCGCCGAGCGTCGCTCCGCGCTCTCCGCCGCGAAGGCCGACCTCGAAGGCGTCGAACGCGAGCGCGCGGCGCGCGCGCAGCGGCTTTCCTTCATCGGCTCGGAGCGCACCGAATGGCGTTCGCGCGAGGAAGGCGCGCGCGGCCGTGTGCAAGCGCTGGAAGAGCGTTTGACCGAGACGCGCACGGAGCGCGCGAAGCTCGACGAGGCGCCCAAGGCGTTCGACGAGCAGCGCAGAGCGTTGCTTACGCAAATCTCCGCGGCGGAAGAAGAACGCCGCGCCGCCGCCGACAAGCTGGCGGAAGCCGAGAACAATCTTTCCGAAGCCGATAAAGCCGGCCGCGTTGCGCTCGACGAACTGGCGAACGCACGCGAGGAAGCGGCGCGCGCGGGCGCGTTGCTTGAAGGCGCGCGCGAGCGGCGCACGGGGCTGTCGCGCGAGGTAACCGAGCTTCTCGGCGGCATTCCGGATCCCGCGCGGCTCAAGGAAATCATCGAGCAGGACGGCGACGGCGAGCCGGATCCGGCCGCGGTCGAAGCGAAATTGCATCGCTACGAAGCCGAACGCGAGCGTCTCGGCGCCGTGAACCTGCGCGCGAACGAGGAACTCGAGGAAGTCCAGAAGCAGCACGAGGGCCTCGTCGCCGAGCGCGACGACCTCACCGAGGCGATCAAGCGGCTCCGGCAGGGCATTTCGTCCCTCGACAAGGAAGCCCGCGCGCGGCTCACGGCCTCGTTCGAGACCGTGAACGGCCATTTCAAGAAGCTGTTCAAGAGCCTGTTCAGCGGCGGCACGGCGGAACTCATCCTCACCGATTCCGAGGACCCGCTGGAAGCCGGGCTCGACATTCTCGCCCGGCCGCCGGGCAAGAAACCGCAGACCTTGTCGCTTCTCTCGGGCGGCGAGCAGGCGCTCACCGCCATGGCGCTCATTTTCGCGGTATTCCTCACGAACCCGGCACCGATCTGCGTGCTGGACGAGGTGGATGCGCCGCTCGACGACTCGAACGTGGAGCGCTTCTGCGACCTCCTCGACGAGATGATCAAGACCACGAAGACCCGCTTCGTGGTCATCACCCACAACCCGATCACGATGGCCCGGATGCACCGGCTCTTCGGGGTGACGATGGCCGAGCAAGGCGTGTCGCAGCTCGTCTCGGTCGATCTCGAGACGGCGAAGCAATATCAGGCGGCTTGATCAGGGACGGCGCACCGAAGTCGGGCCTGCCCGACTTCGGCCTTTTAAGCGCAAGTCGGCAACAGCCGACTTGCGTGCGCCGATCCGAAATCCAGATGGATTCATGAACGTGTCTGGGTTCGCGGGTTTCGCCCGCGCCCCGGAATGACTAGCTGATAGTCTAGCCCTCTAGCCCCCGAATTTTCCCGTGGTTTCAACCGCTTAAAATGCGGCGAAATGGCCGCGTTTTCTTGACTCAACCCCCGGCGCATCACTATGGTGCGCCGCGTTTTCACGGTCTCGAAGGGTTCGCTATGGCGGATCGGCGCACGCCGGACGACGAAGCAGGCATGACCGAAAGGTTGCGCCGACTCGGCGAGCGGATCGGGGAAGCGGGGGTAAGGCGTGAACAGCAAGCGCGGGATCTGCGCGAGCAAGAGATGGAATCGCAGAAGCGCTCCTCCAACCTGGCGCGCGGGTTCCAGCTCTCCGGCGAATTCGTCGCGGGCATTCTGCTCGGCGGCGGCGTTGGCTGGGCGATCGACTACTTCGCGGGGATCTCCCCGTGGGGGCTGATCGTGGGCCTCCTGCTCGGCTTCGCGGCCGGCACCTTGAATGTGATGCGCTCGGCGGGCGTAATCGCCCCGCAGGGCTCGTCGTGGACGAAGAAGGATTGAAGGCTTAGACGGCAAGAACGATGGATCCGATCCACCAGTTCAACATCACCAAGGTTTACGTCCTCGGCCATATCGCCGGTTACGAAATCTCCATCACCAATTCCGCCCTGTTCATGTTCGCAGCCGTCGCCGTCATCATCGGCGGCATGCTGCTCGCGACCTCGCGGCGCGCCTTGGTTCCGGACCGCGCGCAAGCCGTGGTCGAAACGAGCTACGAATTCGTCGCCGACATGATCCGCTCGACGGCGGGCGAGTCGGGCATGAAATTCTTCCCGCTCGTGTTCGCGCTGTTCAGCTTCGTGCTGGTGCTGAACACCTTCGGCAATATCCCCGGGCTGTTCGCGGTCACGAGCCACATCATCGTGACGGTGTTCCTCGCTCTCGTCGTGTTCATCACCGTGATCGTCTACGGCTTTTACAAGAACGGGCTCGGCTTCCTTAAGCTGTTCGTCCCGAAGGGGGTGCCGATCGCGATTTTGCCGCTCATCGTCGCGATCGAGGTGCTTTCCTTCTTTTCGCGCCCGGTTTCCCATTCGGTGCGTTTGTTCGCGAACATCCTCGCCGGGCACATCACGCTCAAGGTGTTCGCCGGCTTCGTCGCCATGCTCGGCGGCTTCGGACTTCTCGGCTGGGCCGGCGCCGTGCTGCCCTTGGCGCTCACGGTCGCGCTCACCGCGCTGGAACTTCTGGTTTCTTTCCTGCAAGCCTATGTGTTTGCAATTCTCACCTGCATCTACTTGAACGATGCAATCCACCCGGGCCACTAAGCCCGCATCTTAAACAGCCTCAACGAAGGAGTTCTTCACATGGATCCGATTGCCGCGAAATATATCGGCGCTGGTATTGCCTGCATCGGGATGGGCGGCGCCGGCGTCGGCGTGGGCGCCATCTTCGGTCACTACCTCGCCGCGGCGCTGCGCAACCCGTCGGCAGCCCAAGCGCAGTTCGGCAACCTGATCTTCGGCTTCGCCGTGACGGAAGCGCTCGGCATCTTCTCGCTCCTGATTGCGCTTCTCCTCCTGTTCGCGCTCTAATCGCACGAACGGTCAAGGCTCATGGCGACATCGGCGCATACCGAAACTCCGCACGAGAAGGGCCCGTTTCCGCCCTTCCAGAGCGAGAATTTCCCGTCCCAGCTCTTCTGGCTGGGGCTGAGTTTCGTTCTGCTCTATGTGCTGCTCGCGAAGGTCGCACTCCCGCGCATCGCGTCGATCATGGCGGCACGCAGGGCGCGGATCGAAAGCGACTTTGCCGCCGCAGCCAAGGCGAAAGAGGAAAGCGAAGCGGCTTTGGCGGCGTACGAGAAATCGCTCGCGGACGCGCGCGCGAGCGCCCAGGCGCTCGCCGCGAAGACGCATCAGGAACTGGCGGCGAAATCCGAAGCGCGCCGCAAGGAACTTGAGGCGGAGCTTGCTTCAAAGCTCACCGACGCCGAAAAGCAGATCGCCGCAACGAAAGCCGCGGCCATGAAAAACGTGCACGGAATTGCGACCGACGCCACCGCGTCCATCGTCGAGCGGCTCACGGGCACCGCGCCGGACAGGGCCGCTGTCGAACGCGCGGTCTCGGGATCGATCAACTAGGAGCCGTCCCTTGCCGACAGCCATCTTCTTCGAAGCCGAATTCTGGGTTGGCGCCGCCTTTGTCATCTTTCTGGTCCTGATCTGGCACGCGGGTGCGCATCGCTCGGTCGCGTCCAGCCTCGACGAGTACAGCAAAAAGGCGAGCCAGGAACTCGATGAAGCACGGCGCCTGAAGGAAGAAGCCGAGGCTTTGCTCGCCGAATATCAAAGGAAGAAACGCGAGGCCGAGTCGGAGGCGCAATCGATTGTTGCGCAGGCGAAGGCCGAGGCCGAGGAAATCGCCGCCGAAGCGAAGACGCGGATGGAAGAATTCGTCGCGCGCCGCACGAAAATGGCGGAAGCCAAGATCGCGCAGGCCGAGGCGCAGGCGCTCGCGGATGTGCGCTCCGCCGCGGCGGAAGCCGCCGTCAAGGCGTCGGAGAAGATTCTTTCCGAGACCGTGAAGGGCAAGGTCGCGAGCGATCTCCTGTCCGCCGCGATCCGCGACGTGAAGACGCATCTCGACTAAAATCGCTGAATATCCCCTCATGGTGAGAAGCGCTGCACCGATCTCGGGCTTGCCCGAGATCGGTTATTAAACGCGCAACGCGTCTCGAACCATGAGGCCCGTTTGCTTCCGCCCATCCTTCGAGACGCGGCGCCCTTTCAGGCGCCGCTCCTCAGAGGCTGGCCGAAAATGCGAGCAATATCTTGAGGGACTTTCTAATCGCCTGAAGATGAATCTTTTTTCGTCATGGCCGGGCTTGTCACCCAAGTCGGGTTTACCCGACTTGGGCTTTTTAAATCTAGCGAACTCGGGCAAGCCCGAGTTCGCGTGCCATCCACGTCTTTCTGCTGTCTTTGAAGCAAAGGCGTGGATGCCCGGCACAAGAGTCTACCCTTGGGCCGGCCGAAGGCCGGACCCGAGGGCCGGGCATGACGGAGCTAGATGAGAGAGCTTGATTTCATTGGTCTCTTTTTGAGTCAAACTCTCAGGATGAGGCAACGGAGACGGCCGTTTTTATTCCTGCTTCGGCGGCGGGGTGAACTGTCCCGGCGGCGGAGCGAAGCCGCCCCCGCCGCTATTCGCCGGCGGCGAGAAGCCTCCGCTTGCGGGCGGGGCGAAGCCGCCCGGCGAGGGCGCCTGCTTCGGCGGCGTTTTCGGGCCCTGTTTCTTCGCCGCAGTCTTCGGCGCGGCTTTCTGCTTCGCCGGCGCGTGCTTCTGGCGCGCGAGCCCCTGCGGATCGAAACCAACATAAATCACATAGGCCGAAATATCCTTGTCGGGCGGCAACGCGAAGGAGAGATCGTCCTCGACATGGGTAAAGGGCGTGCCGCTCTGGCCCTGCTGGATGTTGACCGGGATCGGATAAAATTTCGTCCAGATCGATTTCGGTTTCGGTCCTTCCTGCACAAGCGCGAGCCTGAGCGGCACCTGGATCGTGCCGGGCGTGCCCTTCGGGCCCACCAGCACGCGCCCTTCGACGCCGACCTTCACTGTCATGGTATCGCCGAGAATCGCGCATTCCCGCGCCATCTGTCCGAGCGAAGCCTGGTATTTGAGGTCGGTCGTCCCTACGCCCGCAGGAGTCTGCCAGGTGCTCGCGCCGTTTCGAACCTGAATGGTCGGGCATTCGACGTCGGTCTGGGCGGCGCCCACGCCGGCGGCCGTCGGTTTCGCTTCAGGCGTCGCGCCGAGGCCTTTCAGGGTGTCGCCGGAGCAGGCCGCCACGGTGGCCGCAAGCGCAAGCGGCGCAATCATGGAAACGGCCCTCAAGCCCCCGCGAAAACGCATCACACCCATCTCGTAATCCCCTGATTTCTATAGCAGCTTTGGAGAAAGCGCGAAGCCCGCCTCGCCCGCTTTTCCGCTGGATAATGCGCTATTGCTTCGCGGCCTTCGCAGGCGCCGCAACCGGCTCACCAACCATGACGACCAGCATTTGTGCTCCGGCGAGAAAGCGCTTCGCAACGCGGCGTATGTCCACCGCGGTCACGGCCTCGATCTCGGCATTTCGCTTGTCGATATAGTCGAGACCGAGTTCGTCGAACTGAATATCGAGCAAATTCGTGGCGATTTTGGCGGAAGTGTCGAAGCGCAGCGGGTAGGAACCGATCAGGTATTTCTTTGCCTTGTCGAGTTCGTCGGCGGTGGGACCGCTCTTGGCGATCCGCTCGATTTCGCTGTTGATGATGTCGAGCGATTCAAAAGCGCGGTCGTTTTTCGTTTGCACAGCGCCCATGAACAAGCCGGCATGCTTTAAGGCAACAAGCGTGCTGTACACCGAATAGGAAAGACCCCGCTTCTCCCGCACCTCCTTGAAGAGACGCGATTCGAAGCTGCCGCCGCCGAGAATATGATTGAGCACATAGGCCGGAATGAAGTCGGGGTCGCTTCGCTTGAGGCCCGCCCCGCCATAAACGATCACGGTCTGCGGCACGTTTAGCGGAACGACATCTCGCGCGCCGAGACCCTGCGGCACCGCGTCGGGAACGGGTGCAAGCGCGGCTTTTTCCGGAAGCGCGCCGAAGCTCTCATCAACGAGTTTCGCGAGCGTGTCGGGGTCGATCGCACCCACCGCGGCGATCTTCAGGTTCGAGCGCGCGAGGTTCTTGCCGACATAGGCGCGGAGATCGTCCGCCGAAATATTCGGCATCGAGTCGAGCGTGCCGAGCACCGGCCGGCCGTAGGGATGGTCGGGGAACGCGCGCGCGTACCAGCGGTCCTTCGCGAGTTCCGACGGGTTGGTGGAATTCCGGCGGAGCGTCGCGAGGGTCGCGGCCCGTACGCGTTCGATCTCGTCGAAACGGGGCGCGGTCAGCGCGACCTTGAGGAGCTCGAACGCCTTGGCGCGATTGTCGACAAGCGTTTTCAACGATCCGCGGACGCTGTCGCGATTGGCCGCGAACGAAATTTCGATCGCGTTTTCCTCCAGTTGCTCGCGATAGGCGCGCGCGTCGTAGGGCCCCGCGCCTTCATCGAGGAGGCTTGCGGCAAGACTCGCGACGCCCGGCTTTTCGGCCGGATCCTGCGAGGCGCCGCCGAGAAACGAAAACTGCAGCGACAACATCGGCAGCTTCTCGTCGCGCACGAGCCAGATCTCGATCCCCTTCGGGGTTACGATGCGCTCAACGGGCGTCTTACTCATCGCATTCGTGGCGGAGGAAAGAAAAGCGACGGTCATGAGCGCGATGGCAATCTGTTTCGTCACGACCGCTTTTCCGGCGGCGCGGGCGGCTTCACGAGATATCCGGTCACGAAGTGGCGCGAGGCGAGCCATTTCTTCGCGGCCTTCTGCACCTCGTCGGCCGTGACCGCACGGATGCGATCCGGCCATTTCTGGATCGTTTCGATCGTGAGGCCCGTGGTGAGCGCCGCACCGTACATGCGCGCAAGGGTGAAAGGATCGTCCCAGGAGTAAACAACGTCGGCGACGAGTTTGGTTTTCGCGCGGGCGAGCTCTTCCTGAGTAATTCCGTTCTCGACGATCTCGGAGATAACGCCGTCGACCGCTCTGTCGAGGTCTTCGAGCGCCACGCCCGGCAAGGGCGTCGCGGAAATACCGATGCGGGTTGTGTCGTAGGCGACACCGCCGTACCAGGCGCCGGCGGAAGCGGCGATTTTCTTCTCAATCACAAGCTTACGGTAAAGACGCGACAGCGAGCCGGTGCCGAGCACATGCGCAAGCACGTCGATCGCTTCCGCTTCCCCCGTCTCCGCCGTTCGATAGGACGGCGCTAGATAGTTGCGGGTGAGGCTCGGCTGCGCGACGCGAGTATCCGCCAGCACGACGCGGCGGTCCGCCATTGCCTCGGGTTCGGATGGGCGCGTTCGCGGATGAATCGCATCGTTGCGCGGAATGGGGCCGTAGATCTTCTCGGCGAGCGTCTTCACCTCATCGGGCGTTACGTCGCCCGCGACAACGAGAAGCGCATTGTTCGGCGCATAATAGCGGCGATAGAAAGCGAGCGCCTCCTCGCGGTTCAGTTTCTTGATCTCCTGCTCCCAGCCGATCACCGGCCGGCCGTAGGGATGATTGACGAAGAGCGTCGCCTGCATCGCCTCGCCGAGCTGGGCCGCGGGCGAATTGTCGGTGCGCATGCGGCGCTCTTCCAGCACGACGTCGCGCTCGGAATTGACGACCTTGTCGTTCAGCACAAGGCCGGTCATACGGTCGGCCTCGAAGGACATCACCTGCTCAAGATGATCGCGCGTGACGCGCTGGAAATAGGCTGTGTAGTCGTTTCCGGTGAAGGCGTTTTCCTGCCCGCCAAGCGAGGCGAGAATTTTCGAGAAATGCCCCGACGGATTTTTCTCCGTCCCCTTGAACATGAGATGTTCGAGGAAATGCGCGAGGCCCGACTTGCCCGGCTCCTCGTCGGCGGAGCCGACGCGATACCAAACCATATGCGTGACCACCGGCGCCCGGTGATCGGGGATCACGAGACAGTCCATGCCGTTTTGCAGCATGAATCGTACGACTTGCGGTCCCGCTGCCTCAGCCGCTGCGCCGCGCGGACTGAAAAGCGTCGCGGCACTTGCGACAGCCATAGCGGTGATGATCTTCATCAACATCCTTAAGAGAGACGATTATTTTTTATAGCCTTGATCGCTGTTTCGATCATAGACTTTGCCCTGCACCTTTTCCTCTTCGACAATGCCATAAGGCGCATTTGGCGACGGAGTCTGGTAGCCCGGCGGCGGCTGCAAAAGACTCGATCGTTCGGGCTCTTTTTCAAACTTGACTTCGTTCTTCTTGTCCCAGCCTCTAAAGCCGAGCTTATCGGGGGCAAGGCGATAACTTCCGGTTTTTTCCGCTTCGCTTACAGCTTCCGCTCCGTCTTTAATTATCGGACCCTTTATTTCATCCGGGCGAAGGCGGCGCCCTCCATAAAACGCGTCGTTCCGCTGATCGATCGGTTTCCTCGCTTCCTTCGCCGCGGCCTTTTTGCGCTTGATGTCCTGGTCGACCGGCCAGTCAGGATTGAGCGCGCGTAAATCGACGTCGCTCCCCGGTTTCGGCAGATCGGCGCTGGGCGGCACGACGAGCGGCGAGCGCTCGTTATAGTCGATCGGATCCTTCGGCAATTCGAGCAGGCCCATCTTGCCGAGAAGCTGTTGGAGCTCGCTGGGCTCGTCGTCTTCCTGCGCGAACGCCGGCGCCGCGACGAGGACGGCGAGCGCCGCCGCAAGCGGCAGGAACTTCAGTGACGCCAAGGAAAAGAAGCGGGTCGTCATCTTCTTCCCTCCTATACGAAAACCCCAAGGAACTTCGGCCACCGGCCTTTTCGGCCAGCTTCCGCCCGATGGCGGCTATTTCGTGGCGCGGCTCATTAAAGCATCGTACAGGAGGCCAATCACCCCGGCAACGACGGCAGCATCGGCAACGTTAAAGACGTACCAGCGCCATTCGCCCCAATGCAGCAGCACAAAATCGACCACGGCACCATAAAGCACCCGGTCGATGGCGTTCCCGACCGCCCCGCCGATGAGGAAGCCAATGGCGGCCGCCAGAAACCTGTCGCCCGCCCGACTCAGCCAAAAGATGAATAAACCGGCGGCCGCCAGATTCACCATAACCAGGAGCCAGCGGCCCATCTCGGTATGCTGCGGGAACAGGCCGTAGCTAATGCCCTTGTTCATCGCGAGCACGAGATCGAAAAAAGAGGTGACGGCGATTCGCTCGCCGACTTCGAGCTGGGGGCTTGTCAGCACGAGATATTTCGTCGCCTGATCGGCGACGATTGTGAGTGCGGCAACGAGCAAGCCGAAGCCGAGGACGGCACGCGCGGATTTGGCCATGCCGGTCACGACGTCTTGCGCGCGGCGTAATATTCGCGGAGCGCCTGCGCGTCGCGCGGAGTGACGTCGGGAAACTCCTTGTCGCTTCCGACAAGCTTCGAGATTTTCCACGAGCGCGCGCATTTTTTGCCTTCGGCGCGCTTCGGCTCGACCGAAACGAAAGGCATGTCGGGAAGCCGGAACGAGCCCTTCGGCCCCTCGCCTTCTTTCAGCGTCGCGTCCGAGGTGATGCAGATTTCGGCGAGATCCGCGTCCTTCAGCGCCGCCATGAGCTTCTTGTCGGTGACGTGGACGATGGGGGCAGCTTCGAGCGAAGAGCCGATTTTCTTCGCCACGCGTTCGAGTTCCAGAGCGCCGGTGACCACGCGGCGTACATCGCGGATTTTCTCCCATTTTTCGGCGAGCGCTTCGTTTTTCCACTCCGCCGGGATTTTCGGGAAGGTCTGCAGGTGAACGGACTGGGCCTTTTCGCCGTAGCGCGAGAGCCACACCTCCTCCGCCGTGAAGCAAAGAATCGGCGCGAGCCAAATGGCGAGGCAGCGGAAAATATGATCGAGCGTCGTAAGACACGCCTTGCGCGCGACCGACGAGATCGGATCGCAATAAAGCGTGTCCTTGCGGATATCGAAATAAAACGCGGACAAATCCGACGTCATGAACGCGTTCAGCGCGGCGAAGACGCGTTTGTAATCGAACTCGGTGTAATAACGGCGAATGTCGGCATCGAGCACGGCGAGACGGTGCAGCATCAGCCGTTCCAGTTCCGGCGTTTTCTCGAAGGGCACGCGATCGGATTCGTGAAAGTGATAGAGCGAACCGAGAAGCCAGCGCAGCGTGTTTCTGAGCTTGCGATAGGTGTCGACCGTGGTTTTGAGAATCTCCTTGCCGATCCGGAGATCGTCGGCGTAGTCGGAGGCGGCGACCCACAGGCGCAGAATATCTGCGCCCGATTCCTTCATCACGTCCTGCGGCGCGACCACGTTGCCGAGCGACTTCGACATCTTGCGGCCCTGCTCGTCGAGCACGAAGCCGTGGGTGAGCACGACGTCAAAGGGCGGGCGCCCGCGTGTGCCGCAAGACTCCAAGAGAGAGGAGTGGAACCAGCCGCGATGCTGGTCGGAGCCTTCGAGATACATCACCGTATCGTTGCCGCCGTCGCGCTTGCGCTGAATGCCCGCGAGCGCAAGGAAGTGCTCGGGGTCTTCGAGCACGAAGGCATGCGTCGAACCGGAGTCGAACCAGACGTCGAGAATATCGTTCACTTTATCGTAGTCGGCGGGGTTGTATTCGGGCGCGAGGAAACGCGCACCGTCCTTGTCCTTGAACCAGGCGTCGGCGCCTTCTTTTTCGAAGGCATCGGCGATGCGTCGGTTTACTTTCTCGTCCTTGAGAACTTCCTTCGTTTCCTTATGCACGAACACGGAAATCGGCACGCCCCAGGCGCGCTGGCGCGAGATCACCCAATCGGGACGGCTTTCGATCATGCCGGTGATACGGTTTTCGCCGGCGGCGGGCACCCATTTCACGGACTTGATGCCCTTTAACGCGAGACCGCGCAGCGTGCTCTTGAACTCGGGGATATCCTTGTCCATCGCGATGAACCACTGCGGCGTATTGCGGAAGATGATCGGCTTCTTCGAACGCCATGAGTGCGGATACTGGTGCTTCAGGCGCGAGCGCGCGATCAGCATGCCCGCGTCCGTAAGCGCCTTGATCACCGCGTCGTTCGCGTCGCCCTTCTTGCCCTTGTCGTCGATGACGCGTTTGCCCTCGAAGCCCGGCGCTTCCTTGGTGAAGAAACCGTTCTCGTCGACCGTGTAGGGAATGCGCAGGTCGATATGGCGCGCTTCCAGATTGCGGATATTCGCCATCCAGATGTCGAAGTCGTCGCGGCCGTGGCCGGGCGCGGTGTGCACGAAGCCGGTGCCGTCCTCGTCGGTAACGTGTTCGCCCGCGAGCAACGGCACCTTGAAATTGTAGCCAAGCGCCGCGAGCGGATGCCTCGCCGAGCCGAGATCGCGCGGGTTGACGGCGCCCTTGCGCTCGAATTTCTCGACGCGCGCGGCCTTCATCACGCTCTCGGCGAGCTTGTCCGCGAGAATGAGCTTGTCGCCTTTCTTCGCCCAATTGTCGGCGGGCGCGTCGGTGACTTCATAGAGCCCGTACTGGATTTTCGGCGAATAGCTGATCGCGCGATTGCCGGGAATCGTCCAAGGTGTCGTCGTCCAGATCACGACGGAGGCGCCACCCTCCACCGGAAACTTCACCCAAATCGTGTCGCTGGTGTAATCCTCGTACTCAACTTCGGCCTCGGCGAGCGCGGTCTTCTCCACGACCGACCACATCACCGGCTTCGAGCCGCGATAGAGTGTGCCGTTCAGCGCGAACTTCATCAGCTCGCGCGCGATCTGCGCCTCCGCCGGGAAGCTCATCGTCGTATAGGGATGCTCCCAGTCGCCCTCGACGCCGAGACGCTTGAATTCCTCACGCTGCACGTTGAGCCAATGCTCGGCATAGGCGCGGCATTCCTTGCGGAAGGCGATCAGCTCCTCGATCGAGTTGAAATTCGGCTTCGGCTTGTTTTTGGAGCGGTAGTTTTCTTCCTCGATCTTCCACTCGATCGGGAGTCCGTGGCAGTCCCAGCCCGGCACGTAGTTCGAGTCGTAGCCGAGCATCTGATGCGTGCGGGTGACGAGATCTTTCAGGATCTTGTTGAGCGCGTGGCCGATATGGATGTTGCCGTTCGCGTAGGGCGGGCCGTCATGCAGAATGAATTTCTTGCGGCCCTCCGACGCGGCGCGCAGCTTCCTATAAAGGCCTTCTTTCTGCCAGCGCGCGAGGATCTCCGGCTCCTTTTGCGGAAGCCCCGCGCGCATGGGGAAATTCGTCTGCGGAAGAAATAAAGTCGAGCTGTAGTCGTGCTCGCTCGGCTTCTTGTCGAAAGACATTGTTCGGCCCGGTCGATTGGTCGCGCGCGTTCTAGCAGCCGCGACCGCGCCTTGCCAGTCCGGCGAGACGGCAAAAAGTTCAAGCCGCCCGCATTTGCGCGAGGAAGCTCGCGATCTCGCTCTCCAGCCCCTTCAGCTCCGAGGCCATGGTTTCGGCCGCCATGGAAACCGCCGCCGACGCGCGGGTGGTCTCGCCTGCGACACCCGTGACGTCGCCGATCGAGGCCCGCGCAGTGCCCGCTTCCGTCTTGGCATTCGCCGCATTTTGCGCGATCTCCTGAGTCGCGGCGCCCTGCTCCTCTACCGCAGCGGCGATCGCCGACGCGATCTCGGCCATCTTGGTGATCGTTTCGGAAATACCGCCGATCGCGCTCACGGCGCTGCCGGTCGCTTTCTGCATCGATTCGATCTGGCAGCTGATGTCCTCGGTCGCGCGCGCGGTCTGATTGGCGAGCGATTTCACTTCCGCCGCCACCACCGCAAAGCCCTTCCCGGCTTCACCCGCGCGCGCCGATTCGATCGTCGCGTTCAGCGCGAGCAAATTGGTCTGTTCGGCGATCGACTGAATGAGGCTCACGACTTCGCCAATCTTGTTCGCCGCGCTCGAGAGCTCGCGCACTTCCTTGTTGGTGTGCTCGGCCTCGCGCACCGCGCGTTCCGCGACTTCGGACGAGGTCGTGACTTGCGCGCCGATTTCAGAGACCGATTTCGCCAGTTCCTCCACTGCATCGGAGACGGACTGCACGTTCATGCTCGCGGAGTCGGCGGCATCGGCCGCCTGGCCGGCGCGTTCCTTGGTCGTTTCAGCGACCTGACGCATGGCGCCCGCGTCCTCTTTCAGCGCGCTGATGGTCTCGTTCACGCCGCCGAGCATTCGTTCGACTTTTTGCTGGAAGTTGCGCGTTAAGTTGCCAATTTCGGCGGAGCGCTTGCGCTCCTTTTCCACGCCATCGCGATCTTTCTGTTCCATTTCACGGCTCTTCGCCGCCGACTCGCGGAATACCTCAAGTGCGCGCGCAATCGAGCCGATCTCGTCCTTGCGCTTCGTGTGCACGATCTCGGTGTCGAGATGGCCCTCCGCGAGCTTTTTCACGGCCGTGACCGTGTCGGCCATCGGCTGCATACCTCGCTTCACCAGCATGAAACTCACGATAAGAAGGAGGAGAACACCCGCATCGCCGAACAGGACCATGCTCTCGATTCCGTGCGCGAGCATGGTGTCGTAGATCTCGATCGGCATGCCGACATACACGATGCCGACGGGCTTGCCCTCCGGCGAGAGCACCGGCTGATAGGCGGTATAGAATTTCCGGCCGAACAAATTAGCGGGACCTTTATAGGCTTCGCCGCGGCGGATGATCTCCTGTCCCGGATGGTCGGGCGCAAGCTGCGTGCCGAGCGCACGCTCGCCGTTTTCCTTTTTCACGTTCGTGCTGTAGCGAACGAATTTGTCGGTCGCCGGTTCATAAACAAAGAGCGTCGCGTTACCGCCAGTGTAGGCGACCGCCGTGTCGACGATGTGATAATCGGAAAACGTCTGCATCTTTGCGCCTTCGATGCGGACGACATTCCCGTTCTTCATGGTGAGTTTGGTGCCGGGCACGGCGGCGGCATAGAGCTGCGCCAGCGTGCGCAGATTCGTCTCGATCTCGTCAGCAGCTTTCGCGGCAAATTCGTTGCTCAACGCCCAGTAGCCGGCGGTGACGGCGATTGCCGTTGTCATCGTAATGACGACCGCCATGAGCGAAAGCGCACGCGTCACCAGGCTAAATCGATTGAAAAGTTTCATTGCCACCACCCATCAGACGATAGATGAAAGCTCACGTCTTTTGGTTACCGGGCAGTTAAAAATTCGCCAGGCGAACGCGATTAATCGGGGAGCGGAAAATCGCTGGCCGCACCGGCGAGTTTTTCGCGCGCGGCGGCGCTATCTGCATTCATTTGCCGCGTAAGCGCCTCCGCGTCGGTGAATTTCGCCTCAGGCCGGATCCAGCCGAGAAAAGCGACGTCGATTTCCTCGTCGTACAGGTCGCCTTCGAAATCGAACAAATAAACCTCCAGAAGCGGCGAACTGTCTCCGAAGGTCGGGCGGCGGCCAAAGCTCGCCACCCCGTCGCGAACCTCTCCCCGTACCCGCGCGCGAACAGCATAGATGCCGTACGCGAGGCCGCAGGCCGGATCGAGCGCGATATTCGCGGTCGGGTAGCCGAGCTCGCGCCCCCGCTTGTCGCCGTGGATGACCTTACCGCTCACGAACCAGGTATAGCCGAGGAGCTTCGCCGCCTCCTCAACCTCTCCCTTGCCGAGCGCCTCGCGGATCGCGCTGGACGAAACGGGCTTGCCGCGGAACAGAAATGGCTTCACGAGGTCAACCTCGAAGCCGCGCTCCTCACCCTGTTCGCGCAGGAGTTCGGCGCTGCCCTGGCGCCGGCGGCCGAACTGAAAACTGTCGCCCACGACCACGCCGGCCGCGCTCAGGCGGCGAACGAGAATGTCCTTGATGAAATCCTCGGCGGTGACGGCCGCAAGCTTGCCGTCGAAATGCATCACCACTGCACCGTCGAGGCCGGCGGTGTGGAGGAGTCTCAGTTTCTCCCTCTCCGGCGTCAGCCGGAAGAGCGGCTGGTCCTTGCGGAAAAACGCCCGCGGATGCGGCTCGAACGTGAGCGCGATCGCCGGGCGGCGGTCGTCGCGCGCAAGCTCGATCGCCCGGTCGATCACGGCGCGATGGCCGCGATGCACGCCGTCGAAATTGCCGATGGCGACGAAAGCGCGCCGGAGATTTGGCGGCAGCTCTTCGCCATCTCGCACGACTGGAAAGGCGTGCCGGGTCTCGGGATTGGGGGACATGGAAATGTTCGGTTCGTGAGGAGCGGCAACGTGCCGAGCGAAGGCCTGGCCGTCAAGCCTTTGTCAGGCTTTCTTCTCGCGCGAAGGTACGGACACCAGCGCCTCTCCATCGAGCACAACCTTACCGTCTACCAGCGCCTCGCAATGCAGGCGCGCTTTTCGCCCTTCGGCGATCAGCTCGACCACCTCAACGATCACGGTCACCACGTCACCGATCTTGACGGGAGCGTGGAATTGCAGCGTCTGCGAGCGATAAATCGCGCCCGGCCCCGGCAGCCGCGTACCGAGCACGGCCGAAATCAGGCTCGCGGTATAAAGACCATGCGCGATGCGCTGGCCGAAACGGGTTTGCGAGGCGTAGCTGTCGGAGAGATGGATCGGATTTTGGTCGCCGGAGATACGCGCGAAATCGAGAACGTCGTCGTCCATGACGGTGCGCATCAGGGTCTCGCGCATGCCCTCGCGCAGATCCTCGAAGTAAAGCGTATGCACCGCCGGTGCGTTCAAACCCGTTCTCCCCGCGCGGCCATTAGCGGAGAATTTACGAAATCTGCAACCCCGCTTTTCGTCCGAACCCTAACGGGGCCCCGCAGCAAAAATAAAGACTTCATTTACTTCTGATTTGCTCCAATTAACGCAATTTCAAACTGCCTTGCTCTAGGTTCCGGGCGGGAAATCGCACAGTTATCCGGTGCTTGGGGGCGCTGGATGGGCCCAAGGGCAGGCTGGCGAAAGACGCGACGGAGTTTTTGTAATGAGTGCCGATGCTGCCATGCCGATCCTGGTCGTCGACGACTATAAAACGATGATCCGGATCATCCGCAATCTTTTGAAACAACTCGGGTTCGAAGATGTCGATGAAGCCGCCGACGGCACCGAGGCGCTCACCAAAATGCGCGGAAAGAAATACGGCCTCGTGATTTCCGACTGGAACATGGAGCCGATGACGGGGTACGAGCTTCTGAAGGAAGTTCGTGCGGATGCGAACCTGTCGAAAACGCCTTTCATCATGGTCACGGCCGAGTCCAAGACGGAAAACGTGATCGCGGCAAAGAAGGCAGGCGTGAACAACTACATCGTCAAGCCCTTCAATGCGCAGACCCTGAAAAGCAAGATCGACGCGGTTTTCGCCAACTAAACTGTCCTGTCATCTGTGTCGCGAGCTCCTATGGATCGGATCGAGGAAAAACGATCTCCCAACATTGCTGCCCTGCTCCGCGTGAGCGACCGCGAGGCCCTATTTCAGGTCATGCGGCAATCACAGGTTTCCGCCGAAGCGCTGCGCACCGTTTTCAACGCGATCGACGCGGCGATTTATCGCGAGCTGAAGGCGATCGCCGATTACATCAGCTTCCTGCGGAGCGAGATCGGCGAATTGCAGGCGAACGAAATGCGCGCAAAGCGCATTCCCGCCGCCGGCGAGGAGCTGCACGCGGTCGTGACCGCGACCGAGGCCGCCGGCAACGCGATCATGGCGAGCGCCGAAGCGGTCATGGGCTCGAACGCGAAGACGCTCGAAGAGTACAAAGCATTCGTCGAAGGGCAGATGCTCGCGATTTTCGAAGCCTGCTCGTTCCAGGACCTGACCGGTCAGCGCATTACCAAGGTCGTGCAGACACTCGAACAGATCGAGACGCGCGTCTCGCGTTTCGCGGTCGCCACGAACGCAAACGACAAGGACGGCTTCGCCAACGATGAAGAAGCAGCCCGCGCAGAGCGCGCGGAAAACCTGCTCCTGCATGGCCCCTCGCTCGAAGGCGAAGGCATCGTGCAGAACGAGGTCGATGCGATCCTCGATGCGCCGAAGCTCGGCACGGCCGAGGCCCCGAGCTCCGGCGCAACTTCGCAGGGCGATATCGACAAGCTGTTCGCCTGATCCCTACCAGACAAATTCGCGCATGATGCCGGTCGGCGCCACGCCCGCTTTCGCGAAAGCTTCCTGAAGTTTCTCGTTGTCGTGATTGCCGTCCTCGCCCGCGAAGTCGGCGGCGTGGATGCCGCGCGCAATGAAAAGCGAGTCAAAGCCGTTTTTCATAGCACCCAGAATATCGGTCTTGAGCCCGTCGCCGACCGCGAGCACACGTTTCCGGTCGACGGGCTTTCCGCGTAATTTTGCGGTGCGCCTCAGCGCAATCTCGTAAATCTCCGGATGGGGCTTGCCCGTATAAATCGTCTTGCCGCCGATTTCGTCGTAGATCGCGGCAAGCGAGCCCGCACACCAGACGAGCCGGTGGCCGCGCTCGACAACGAGATCGGGATTCGCACAAATCAGCGTGAGACCGCGCGCCTTCGCGCGGGTGAGCAGATCGCGATACTGCTCCGGCTGGTCCTGTGCGTCGTTGAACGGGCCGGAGCAAACGATGAGATCGGCGTGATCGAAATCGACGAGCGTGAGGTCGAGCCCCTCGTAATTCGGGAGATCCCGCTGCGGGCCGATGTGAAACACTTTCGCCCCGGGCCGTGCGATCAACTCCTCACGCGTGACGTCACCGGAAGAAACGACGTCATCATAAACGGCCTTCGGCACGCCGTAGCCTTCGATTTGTTTCGCGACCACCGGGCCTGGGCGCGGCGCGTTCGAGATCATCAGCACGGTCGCACCGGCTTCGCGCGCATGGATCACGGCGTCGTTCGCGCCGGGAATCGCATTCACGCCATTGTGCATCACGCCCCAAAGATCGCAGAGCAGGAGATCGTAACGGGAAATGATCGAGCGAAGGCCGTCGATCGTCGGCGGGACAGTGCTGGTCATGGGAGTATCGCGCCGATATTAGCCGAACTCTAACCGATTCTGCGGGCAATTTGAGCAATGGCGCTCGCGCCGGTCGCTTGCGCCGGGGCGGGTGCGGGCGGAGTCGGGCGCTCTGCGATGATATCGCCTCCGCCCTGCAGGATGTCGGGCCGGAGCGGGCGCGGCGCCGAGAAGAGGAAGCCCTGGCCGAAGCGCACGTCGTAATCGAGGAGATCGATCACGAGCGACTCGTTCTCGATCCGGTCGGCGACGAGATCGATACCGAAGCGGGCGAGAAAGTCCGCGAGATCTGCCGGATGCACGTCGCCGCCGCTTTCGCCGCTGCGGTGAAGGAGAAGCTCGCCCGCGACTTTGACAAAGCGGATGCCGCGCTCGGAGAGCGCACGCGGATCGATCTTGAGATCCTCCATGCGGTCGAGCGAAATCGGAAAGCCGCGCTCGGCGAGAAGCGTGAGATTGATCTGCTCGGACGGGCCGAGGGCGCGATATTCGGCTTGCGTGAATTCGAATACGAGCGAGGAGGCAATCGCCCGATGCGCTTCGAGATAGGCGAGCAGTTCGGGGAAAACCTTCCCGTCGCGCAGCGTCTCGGCCGCGATATTGAGGAAGAGGCCTGCATCGCGGTTTTTGGCGGCAAGGCGGCGCACAATCTGCACACAGCGGATCACCACGCGCTGGTCGATCTGGGGCATGAGGCCCGCGGCGCGGGCGGGGCCGATGAAGTCCTTCGCTTCGATGATGCGGCCGTCGGCAAGGCGAAGGCGGGAAAGCGCCTCGTAATAGCGCGCCTTGCGCTGGGGGAGCGTGACGATCGGCTGCAGATAAAGGTCGAGCCGGTCGTTTTGGACGGCTTCACGAATGAGATTGAGGATCGCTTCGGCATCCATGCCCACAAACGGACCGGGGACGGGCTCGCGGGCGCGTTTCGGCTTTTTCTCTTTCTCTTCGGCGGCCGCGGGAACGATCGGTTCGGAGACCGCCGGCGCCTCGACCGGACGGGGTGCGGCGAGCAGCGCGTCGTGGACGGCGACGGACTCGGCGAGATTTTCAACGAGATCGGCGAGTTCGCCGATTTCGCGCGAGAGGGGTGCGGTGAGAGTCTTGATCTCCGAATTCGTGCCGTTCTCGAGCGCGGTGACGCGGCGGCCGAGGGTTCCGACTTCGCGCGAAATATCGGACACGGCGCGGGAAAGCTCCTCGATCCGGCCCGTAAGCTCGGTCTTGTCGCGGTTTCGCGATGCGATTACTTCGAGCGTCATCAGCGCGAACAGGATCGCAAGCGAAATATAGGCGGTTTCGTTGAGCGGGATATGGACGAGATAATGCAAGGCGGCGCCGATCGAAGCGGCGACAAGCGCCATGCAGACGATGATGAAAATCGAGCCGATACGCATAAAACTCCCTGCCGCGCGCGCCAGTGTAGCGGCGAATCGCCCTTGCACAACATAGCCGGGCACCTGAAAGCACGAAAGAACCCCACCCGGCGCATCGCAAGCGATGCGCCGCCCTCCCCTTCGGGGAGGGATGACGCGGCGGCGAGGTTCCCCCGTTCCCTCCCCTTTAGGGGAGGGTGACGCCGAGCGAAGCGAGGCGTCGGGTGGGGTACGGTCAGGCCGTCGCCTTGATCACCTTTGCCGTCTTCTCGACAATCTCGCCGATCTCATCCTCGGAGATGATCAGCGGCGGCGTGAACACCAGCGTTTCGCCCGCAGTCCGCAGCATCAGGTTCTCGTCGAAGAAGGCGCGCTCCAGCGCCTCATAGGCGCGCTTGCCGACGGCGTCCGGCTTGGAGGCTAGATCGATCGCCGCCGTGAGCCCCACGGTGCGGATGTCGAGGACGCCCGGCAGGCCCTTCAGGCTCATCACGGCGTCCGCCCATTTCGGCTCGAGCTGGTAGGCGCGCTCGAACAGCTTTTCCTCGCGGTAGAGGTCGAGCGCCGCAATGCCCGCCGCGCAGGCAAGCGGGTGCGCCGAATAGGTGTAGCCGTGGAAGAGCTCGACCATGTGCTCCGGCCCCTTCATGAAGGCATCGTAGATGCCCTTTCTCACGATGACCCCGCCCATCGGCACCGAGCCGGAGGTCACGCCCTTCGCGAACGTAATCATGTCCGGCACGATGCCATAGCGCTCGGCGGCGAAGGGAAAGCCGAGGCGGCCGAAGCCGGTGATGACCTCGTCGAGAATCATCAGGATTCCGTATTTGTCGCAGATCGCACGAAGCCGCTTGAGATAGCCTTTCGGCGCGGGGATGACGCCCGTCGATCCCGCCATCGGCTCGACGATCACGGCGGCAATCGTGGAAGCGTCATGCAGCGCGACGAGCCCCTCGAGCGCGTCCGCGAGATGCTCGCCCCATTCCGGCTCGCCTTTGGAGAAGGCCTGCTTCTCGCGATTATAGGTGGTCGGCAGATGATCGACGCCCGCCATCAGCGCGCCGAATTGCTTTCGGTTCGGGCCCATGCCGCCGACGGAAATTCCGCCGAAGCCGACGCCATGATAGCCGCGCTCGCGACCGATCAATCGCACGCGCGACGCCTCGCCGCGCACGTTGTTGTACGCGAGCGCGATCTTGAGCGCGGTGTCTACGGCCTCGGAGCCGGAGTTGCAGAAGAAAACGTGATCGAGGTCGGCGGGCGCGAGCGCGGAGATTCTGTTCGCGAGCGTGAACGCCTTCGGATTTCCGAACTGGAATGGCGGAACGTAATCGACCGCCTGCGCTTCGGCCCGGATCGCCTCGACGATCGGCTCGCGATTATGCCCCGCGTTCGTGCACCACATGCCCGCAACGCCGTCGAGAATCGCGCGGCCCTCGGGCGTGTAGTAGTGCATGCCCTTTGCTCGTGAGACGAGGCGCGGCCGCTTCTTGAACGAGCGGTTCGCGGTGAACGGCATCCAGAACGCTTCGAGATCGTTCGGGCTGAGGGCTGGTTTTTCGGCGGGGCGTGACATGGCGAGACTCCTTAAGGCATCGAAGCTACTGCGCAAAATGCCTCGATAAAAGGTTTGTTTACCCTGTTTTGCCAAAGTATCCGCCAATTGGGGCGCGTGCCAGTGCACCCCTTCAATACCAGTCCGCGTCGAGGGGTCGCCGGGGTTATGGTTTGTAGAAGAGGCTCGGCAGAGCCAGTCCGCGTTCTTATCGTTGAAGACGATCCGACGATCCGCCGCTTAAGCGCGGCAGCACTCGCGGCTCATCAGAATCCGCAAATCCGCGTGCGTGAAGCTACGAGCCTTGTCGAAGGCGTAGCGCTCGTGCGCGACGAGGCCTTTGCGGCGGCGATTATTTCCGTCGATCAGACAATCGAGGTTTCCGAGTGCGTTGCGAACGTGCGCGAAGCGGGGCTCTCAGGCCCGATCATCGCGACCAGCCAAAAAGGTTCCGTCGCGATCGCGGTCGAAGCCGTGCGCGCGGGCGCGGCGGATTTTCTGGTGAAGCCGTTTCAGCCTGCGGAACTTGCGAAGCGGCTCCTGAATGCGGTCCGGATGGAAGCGGCGCGCGAATTTCCCGCTGCAGCAATAACGCAATCACAAGAATTTGAAGGCTTCGAAGGATTCATCGGCGCTTCGTCCGCGATGACGGAGATTTACGAACAGATCAAACGGATTTCTCCTTCGAAAGCGCCGGTCTTCATCACCGGCGAAAGCGGCACCGGCAAGGAAGTCGCGGCGGAAGCGATCCACGCGCGCTCCGATCGCGCGAGCGGGCCATTCATCGCGCTGAACTGCAGCGCGATTCCGAAAGAACTGATGGAAAGCGAAATCTTCGGCCATGTGAAGGGCGCTTTCACCGGCGCACATGAAGATCGCGCGGGCGCGGCCGAGCTCGCGCATGGCGGAACCCTCTTCCTCGACGAGATTTGCGAGATGGACCTCGCGCTGCAGGCAAAACTTTTGCGCTTCGTGCAGACCGGCACGGTGCGGCGCGTGGGCGACACGAAACAGCGCAATGTGAATGTCCGCTTCGTGTGCGCGACCAATCGCGATCCGATGCGCGAAGTGGAAACCGGAAATTTTCGCGAGGATTTGTACTATCGCCTGCATGTGCTTCCCCTGCACCTGCCGCCCTTGCGCGAACGCGCGGGCGACATCGTGCGGCTCGCTTATGCGTTTCTGTCGCGCTACGCGGAGGAGGAAGGCCGCGCATTCAACGGTTTTGCGCCGGATGCCGCCCTGAAGCTCGAGGAATTTTCCTGGCCGGGCAATGTCCGGCAGTTGCAGAACGTGATCCGCCGCGTGGTGGTGCTGCATGACGCGGAGGAAGTTTCCGCCGAGATGCTTTCGCTTTCCGATGCGGACGCACCCGCGACGCACGAGCCCGCTCGCGACACGGGCCCGCTGCCGCGGGTGGATAGCCCTTCGATCGCGCCCTTGTGGCGACAGGAGCAAAAGATCATCGAGGACGCGCTCAAGGCCTTCGGCGGCAACGCGCAGAAGGCCGCGGCGGCGCTCGAAGTCGCCCCCTCCACGATTTACCGCAAGCTGCAAAGCTGGACGCGGGGACGGAGCGCCTAGCCTTTCCTCGTCATTCCGGGGCGCGCGAAGCGCGAACCCGGAATCCAGAAACGCCCACTTTCGTATCTGGATTCCGGATAGCCGCTTCGCGGCTTCCGGAATGACAGGTTAATGGGGCTGTGAAAACCTCAAAGAATCCCGCTATATGCCCGCCCAGAGCAGGATCATGAGCAAGGACAAAAAGAAACCCTCGAAGATCAAGGCGCGGCTGCCGCGCGGGCTCGCGGATCGCGGGCCGGCGGAGCTTTTAGCCACGCGCGAGATGATCGAGAAAATCCGCAAGGTCTACGAGCTTTACGGCTTCGAGGCGGTCGAGACGCCGGCGATCGAATACACGGACGTGCTCGGCAAGTTTTTGCCCGACCAGGATCGCCCGAACGAGGGCGTCTTCTCCTTTCAGGACGACGACGAGCAGTGGCTGTCGCTGCGCTACGATTTGACCGCGCCCTTGGCGCGCTACGTCGCGGAAAATTTCGAGACGCTGCCGAAACCCTATCGCAGCTATCGCTACGGCTGGGTGTTCCGGAACGAAAAGCCGGGGCCCGGCCGCTATCGGCAATTCATGCAGTTCGACGCCGACACCGTCGGCTCCGCCTCGCCCGCCGCCGACGCCGAGATGTGCATGATGGCGGCGGATACAATGGAGGCGCTGGGACTGAAGGGCAAATACGTCATCAAGGTGAATAACCGGAAGGTGCTCGACGGCGTGATGGACGCCGCGGGCGTGAAGCCGGAGCAGCGGCTGACGGTGCTGCGCGCGATCGATAAGCGAGATCGTTTGGGAAATGAGGGCGTACGAGAACTTCTCGGCAAAGGTCGTAAAGATGAAAGCGGTGACTTTACAAAGGGGGCGAACTTAAGCGACGAGCAAATCAATATCATTTTGCAACTGCTGCAAACTATGGAGAACATCGGCAGCGTTAAAGACGTTTCTATCGTAGAATACGACTATCGTGGCACCGGTATTTGTTCGGTGCCCGTCATCGATAAAATGCTGTTCAGTTATTTTGAAACGGCATTTGTAAGCACCGATCCAATTTGGAATGGAATCGATGAGCTGTTCCAAATAAGAAATTTGGTCAGGACAAACGGATATACCCCTGACCAAATTCGGATAGATCTTTCAGTCGTCCGCGGCCTTGAATATTACACCGGCCCCGTTTACGAGGCCGAGCTCACCTTCGAAACAAAAGACGAAAAAGGAAACCCCGTCCGCTTCGGCTCGGTCGGCGGCGGCGGGCGTTACGACGGACTCGTTGCGCGCTTTCGCGGCGAGCCGGTGCCAGCGACCGGATTTTCCATCGGCGTGTCGCGGCTCCTCGCGGCACTCCAGACGCTAGGCAAGGTCGGCAGTGAAAACGACTTCGGTCCCGTGGTCGTCACGGTGTTCGATAGGGATCGTGTTAACGACTACCAGCGCATGGTGAAGGAACTGCGGGACGCGGGAATTCGCGCGGAGCTTTATCTCGGCAACCCGAAGAACCTCGGCAACCAGCTGAAATACGCCGACCGCCGCAACGCCCCCTGCGTCGTCATTCAGGGCGGCGACGAAAAGGCCAAAGGGGAAGTTCAAGTAAAGGATCTGGTTGAAGGCGCGAAGGCGGCGGAAGCCATTGCTTCCAACAAGGAATGGCGCGAGACGCGGCCTGCGCAGTTTTCGGTGAAAGAAGCCGATCTCGTTAAAGCCGTGCGTGAAGTGCTCGCACGGCATGGGAAGCATTAACTTTTAGCACCTCGTCATCGCCGGGCTTGTCCCGGCCAGGCCGGGCATGACAAGAGGATAGGCTTGCCCGCCCTCCTTTGCTACAAGCCCGCCTCTACCACGGAAATTTCGCTCTCCTACGACGGAAGCAACGGCTGTGAATTTTAAAGAAACAGACGCCCGCGCGCGGAACGGACGCGCCGAAGCACTCGTAGACCTCTACGAGCGCGCGGCCTATGTGCGCGTGCAGCCGCCGATCCTGCAGCCGGCGGACGCGTTCCTCGAACTCTCGGGCGAGGAATTGCGGCGGCGTTTGTTTCTTACCACCGACGCGAACGGGCGCGAATTGTGTCTCCGGCCCGACCTCACGATTCCCACCTGCCGCCTGCATCTTGAGAACAACGCGCCGGTGCCGGCGAGCTACTGTTATTTCGGCCGCGTGTTCCGCGACCGCGGCGGCGGCGCGGGCGAATATCTGCAGGCCGGAATCGAATCGCTCGGACGCGAGGACCAGGAAGCGGCGGACGCCGAATGCCTGACGCTTGCGCTCGACTCCGCCCGTCACTTCGGCGTCGAGAAGTCCGTGATCCGCATGGGCGATGTGGGCCTGTTCTCGGCTTTCGTGGCGGCGCTCGATCTTTCCCCCGCCTGGCGGCGGCGGCTGCTCAAGGACTTCAACCGCACGGGAACGCTCGCGGCCGATCTTTCGAGTCTGAAGCTCGCGGCAAGCGCGCCCTCCCCGCATGCCGGCATGCTCGCTGCGCTCGAAGGTTCGGATCCTGCGGCGGCGCGCGCTTTCGTCGCGGATTTGCTCTCCATCGCGGGCATTTCGAATGTCGGCGGGCGTACCGTAGGCGAGATCGCGGAGCGATTTCTGGAGCAGGCCTCGCTCGGCTCGGCGGGCGGGCTCGGCACCGGAAATTGCACCGCGCTCGAACGCTACCTTTCCATCGAAGGCGATCCTGATGCGGCGCTCGCGGAATTACGCGCGCTCGCGAAAGATTCAAAGCTCGATCTTTCCGCCGCGCTTGAACGTTTGGAGCAGCGGATCGGCTTCATGGCGGCGGGCGGCGTCGATCTTTCGACCGTGCGCTTCTCGACCGCATTCGGCCGCGCGCTCGACTATTATACCGGCATGGTGTTCGAGCTTTATGATCCCCGCGATTACGTGAAGTGGCCGCTCGTGGCAGGCGGGCGCTACGACAAGCTGATGACGCTTTTGGGCAGCAAGACTGCGATCCCGGCCGTCGGCTTCGCCGCCTGGATCAACGAACTCGAACAGGCGGGTGCCGCATGAGCGCGCTCGTCATCGGCGTTCCCTCCAAGGGCCGCTTGCAGGAGAACGCGCACGCGTTTTTCAAGCGCGCGGGGATTTCGCTCGTGCAGCCGCGCGGCGGGCGCGAGTATCGCGGCACGATTCCGGAAATCGAAGGCGCGGAAGTCGCGTATCTCTCGGCAGCGGAAATCGCGGGCAATCTCGCACAGGGCGCGATCCACTTCGGCGTCACCGGCGAGGATCTGGTGCGCGAGACCATGCCCGACGCGGACAAGCGCGTGCTGCTCGTCGACGGTCTCGGCTTCGGCTTTGCCAATGTCGTCGTCGCCGTGCCGCAGGCGTGGATCGACGTGCGCACGATGCAGGATCTCGACGACGTCGCGACCGCCTTTCACGCCAAACGCGGCAGGCGCATGCGGGTCGCGACGAAATACGTGAACCTCACGCGCGCTTTCTTCGCGAAGCACGGCATCGCCGATTACCGCATCGTCGAGAGCGCGGGCGCAACCGAAGGCGCGCCGGCGACGGGCGCGGCTGAGCTGATCGTCGACATTACAACGACGGGCTCCACCTTGGCCGCGAACGCGCTCAAGGTCGTCGAGGACGGCGTGATTTTGCGCTCGCAGGCAAATCTCGTGGCTTCGCTCGGCGCCAATTGGGGCGAGCGCGAGCGCGCGGCCGCGCGCGCCCTCCTCGACCGCATCGCCGCCGAGCGTGTCGCGCGCACGACACGGGAAGTTCGCTCGCGCTTCAAGGCGGCCGACGCCGAGCTCGTCGCGGAGGCGAAAGGCCGCTTCGGCGCTTTGGCGCCGTTGGGCGGACCGACCTCGTCCGGGATGCTCACGCTTCTCTGCCCGCCCGAGACGGTGCACGAGCTTGCGATTTTTCTCAGGCAGCGCGGCGCGGAAACGGTGATGGTCGCGGCGCCCGAATATATTTTTGCGCGGGAGAACCCGCTATATGAGACGCTGATTTCGAAGATTGGATGAAGCTTGTCCATTCGTCATGTTCGGCCTTGTGCCGGGCATCCACGTCTTAAGAGCCTCACCTCAGCTAAGGCGTGGATGGCCGGGACGAGCCCGGCCATGACGGAGAATTAACTACGCGCTACGGAAAACGATCGTCCGCGCGAGCGTGAAATTCACCACGAAGCCCACGCCGATGCCCAAGAGCTTCGCAAGCGGCAGCGGAAGATATTTCGCCGCGATCACGAGCGTTGCGGTATGCGCGACGAAGCCCGCCACCTGGCTCGCGGCGAACAGGAGATAGGCGCGGAAGCTCAACTCCGTGTGATGCCTCTTGAACGTGAACAGCGAGTTCATGACATAGGAGCAGGTCACCGCGACCGCGAAGGATGTTGTGTTCGACGCGATCAGCAACCAATCGGGGCTGAGATGGGGCGCGAACGCGCCCAAAATCGCCACCATGGTGAAAAACACCGCAGCGTCGACGCCCGCGTTAGCGAGGCCCACCAGGCCGAAACGGAACATCTGAAACGCAAGCTCGCGCAAATCGAATCTCCAAAGAATCCGGGCTGCATAGCACGGCTTTCACCAAGGCCAAGGCGACCGATGTACGCGCCCCTCTGCCTGGGCTACAAAACCGGCGAGGAGCCGAAATGACCATGCCCGGAACGAGTGCGGGAAAGAGCCAGGGCGCGGGCCTGATCCGCGCCGCGCGGGGCCTTTCGGTGATTGTGCCGCTTTATAATGAGGCAAAGGGCCTCTCGGCGCTGCATGAACGGCTTGTTCAATTCGCCGCACGGCTTCGCAGCGAGCGGAAGCTTCCCGCTGAGATCGTCTATGTCGACGACGGCAGCCGCGACGACACATTCAATGTCGCACGGGGCTTGCCCGCGAAGGGTGTGGATTTTCAGATCGTTTCGTTCTCGCGCAATTTCGGCAAGGAAGCCGCGCTTCGCGCGGGGCTCGACCATGCGCGCTTCGACGCGCTTCTGTTCATGGACGGCGACGGCCAGCATCCGCCGGAACTCGCGGACGAGCTTGTGAAATACTGGCTCGACGAAGGCTACGACGTTGTCTTCACCGCGAAGGCGCATCGCTCCGACGAGTCCGCGGTGAAGCGCGCGGCAGTGCACTTCTTCTACAAAATGCTGAACTGGGGCGCGCGTTATCCGATCCCGGAGGACGCCGGCGACTTCCGGCTTTTGTCACCGCGGGCGGCGGCGGCGCTGAAACGGCTTCCCGAGAGGAACCGTTTCTTCAAGGGTCTGTCGAGCTGGATCGGCTTCAGGCAGAAGCGCGTGCCCTATGAGCCAGCGCCGCGCGCATATGGAAGCTCAACGTGGAACTACCGCACGCTCTTGGGCCTTTCGATCGAAGGCCTGACCGCGTTTTCGACCGCGCCTTTGCGGCTCGCAAGCCTGTTCGGCGTGATCATTTCCGCGAGCGCGTTCTTGTTCGGCCTGTGGATCGTGTTCGAGACGTTTTACTACGGCAAGGACGTGCCGGGTTATCCGTCGATCATGGTCGGTGTGATGGTGATCGGCGGCGTGCAGCTTCTGATGATCGGGATCGTCGGCGAATATATCGCGAAGATCATGTCGGAGCTCAGGGGCCGGCCGAATTATTTCGTCGCGGAGCACGAGATTTTCGAAGCGGCGGGCAAGAAAGATCCGCGCGAGGCGGCCGAATGAGGCGCGTCATTCTGTGCGCCGACGACTATGCATTTTCGCCCGGCGTTTCCGCGGGAATCCGCGAGTTGCTCGCAGCGGGCCGCCTCAACGCCACTTCCGTGATGACGATCTTTCCGGAATTCGAGACGGAGGCGAAAGCGCTGGCCGCGGTCAAAAGTCCGATCCCGTTTCAGATCGGCCTGCACGCAACGCTGACCGGCGGCTTTCAACCCCTTTCGGCAGCGCCCATCCCCTCGCCTCATGGCCGCCTGCCGATGTCACAGCAAACCTGGCCGCCGCTCGGATGGTTTCGTATCAGCGGTACGAGGGTGAAAGCGGAAGTGAGCGCACAGCTTAAAAAATTCATCCGCATCTTCGGACGCACGCCGGACTACGTCGATGGCCATCAGCATATGCAGCTGATGCCAGGCGTACGCGGACCATTTCTCGAAGCGGTGAAGGAGCTCGCGCCGAAAGCTTGGGTGCGGCAATGCGCGCCCGTGCGATGGAGCGATGAGTTCTTTGACCCGAAAATTCGGTTTTTGGGATTTTTGAGCCGGGGGTTCCGGCGGAAAGCGCGCAAGGCCGGGCTCGCGTTCAATCCCGCCTTCTCGGGCGCTTACGATTACACCCGCTCAGGCGATTTCGGCGCTTCGTTCGCGGGTTTTTTGCGAGGAATGCCGGAAGGCGGCGTCATTATGTGCCATCCGGGCCATCCGGACGATATTTTGCGCTCCCGCGACATACTGACGGATCAACGCGAAAAAGAATTTGCATTTTTCATGAGCGGCGAGATGCCGCGCATTCTGGCCGCGGCTGGCGCGACTCTTGCTTAAGTAGCCCTCGATGGAAGATTTCCTTTTGAGGCGCTGGCGGACCTTCGCCTGGCGTGCGGCCGGCGGCGCGCTCGCGATTCTTGCAATGCATTTCCTGGCGGGCGCGAGTCATATGCCGGTCGCACTCGTTCCGTTCGCGACCTCGATCGTGCTTGTGCTCGGCTCACCCAACGCCGGGCCGGCGCAGCCGCGCGCGATCGTGGGCGGGCACCTGCTCTCTTCACTCGTTGGACTGGCCGTCTCGCTGTTGGCCGGGTCCTCGCCCTGGGCGGCAGCGCTTGCGGTCGGGCTTGCGATGGTCCTGATGTTTTCCACCCGCACCATGCATCCGCCCGCAGGGATCGATCCGCTCATCGTCGTAAACGATTCACTGACCTGGACCTTCCTCTTCATCCCTGTGCTCGCGGGGACGGTGCTTTTGGTCTGCTTTGCATTTATCTGGCACAATGCGCCTGTTTTCCGCTCGCATCGGCGCCGATGGCCTGAGCAATGGTGGTGAGGGGATCGTCGATGTCTTTGCGCGGTCAAACGCAAATGACGCACGCTCATCAAACGGGCGCTATCCTCACCGCGCCTGTTTCGACCCGCGCGCGGATCATATTGATCGCTTTTCTGACCGGTATTTATCTCTTCAACGCATTCGAGCTGCGGCAGTGGCTGGAGTCGGAAATTCCGACCGGCCCGGATCAGCAGTGCTATCACAAGCAGGCGCAGCTATTCGAAGAAAACGGAATTGTCGGCGGCTTGAACACCGCAATCGAATTTGAGGAAGCGCGCTACCTGCTCTCGAAGGCGAAAGCTCTTGGACTTACCGCCGCGCCCGAATCACAATGGGCGGTTGTTGTCGCGCCGGAATGCCATCAATACAAATACGCCACCGGCAGCATCATCTCGCAATATCCGCCCGGAACAGGATTTCTGCTTTCGTTTTTTCCCGAGGGTAAGCGCGTCAGGCTTCTGTATCTGGTCATCGAGACGATTCTGTTTGGCTGGTTTGCCTATCTTGTGGCCGCCGCCCCTACCAAAGGCGCCGCACTCCTGCTTTCCGCGCTTGGAAGCTTCGCCGTCATCCAGTTGAATTACGAAGGATACATGAGCTTCTCGCTCGCCCCCTCGATGCTTCTCTGCATTCTTCTCGCGTTCGGCGCGGTGAAACTGCTTGTTTCCAAGGACGGCCGGGAGCGGGCTCTCCTTTCCGCAATCTGCGGCGCTTTGTTGGGAATATCGGTCAGCTTGCGCACCGCCAATATCCTGCTCGTGGGCGGTTTCGTGCTGGCCTATGCAGACATGTTTTTGCGCAAACGGCAATGGAATATCTGGCCTGCGGCACTCGCTTTTGCCGTAGCACTCGGGATCGCCCTTATCCCGACTTTTGCCGCCCATGCGATCAATGCGGGCCATCCGCTCGCGACAACTTACGGCGACGACGACGCCTCTCATCCGATTTTGACGTGGCGGCAAATCGGCGCGGCAATCGACTATTACTTTTTTGGCGAAGGCATCGGTTATGTTTTCGACGCCGGACTGGCTATCACTGCCTTGTTCGAGATTGGCAGGCGCTTCTTCAAATGGAATACGATTCCCTATCTCGCTTTCGTCAATAACGCCACCTGGGTGGTTGCAGCCGCCTTTTATCTCACACACGGTGTTCTCAATTCTTATTATCTGATTCCGACCGCGCTCTTCAGCATGTCCCTCATCGTGTTCGGCCTTTGCAAAAGTGCATTGTCGAAGCCCGCTTTCGCGCCGATGACACGCCCCATTCCATCCGCTCCCCTCGCCGCGATTGCTTGCGTCTGCAGCGTGATTTTGATCGCCGGATGGACGGTCGCTCTCAAACAGGCTCCGAAACCGGCGGACCCGCTACCATCACTGGAACCGAATGCAATCGTTTGGGCGGATCAGTCCGGCGGGCTATTCAGTTACTATTTGAAGCGGCACACCGCGATGCTGGACCGCGCATCGCCCGCGGTGCAGCGCCGGATGATTGCAGCCGTCGCCGAGGACAGCCGCCCTCAGTATCTGATCGCCGACAGCGATGAAATGCGGGCGCTGATCGCCCGCACCAGCGGCGCCGTGCGCATGAACGATATGTTCGGCTACGAGGCGTATCGGCTGGAACCGCGGAGCGTTCAGGCCCGCTGACCGGCCTAGACCCCCGCCGCCAGTCTGAACATACCGTCCGCCTGCGGCTTCGCTTCCAGCCGGTCCTTGTGAAACGGAAGAAGCGTCGAGCGATGGCCGATGGAGATGACCGTTGCCTTCGGCAAGCGCTCCTTGATCAATTTGTAAAGCGCCGCCTCTCCGTCTTCGTCGATCGCGGAAGTCGCCTCGTCCAGAAGCAAAATATCCGGCTTTGTGAGCAAGGCGCGCGCGAGCGAAACACTCTGCTGCTCGCCGAGCGAAAGAACATGCGGCCAGCTCGTTTCCTCGGCAAGCCGGCCCGAAAGGCGGGACAGCCCGACCGCGGCGAGCGCTTCGTCGAATTGCTTGGGGTCGAACGCATCGGGCTTCGCCGGATAGGCCAGTACTTCGGCAAGCGTGCCGAACGGCAAGTAGGGTTTCTGCGGAAGGACGAGCATCTTCGCACCCTTTTCCACGCTGACTCTGCCCTTGCCGAAGGGCCAGATGCCGGCGACAGCGCGGAAGAACGTCGATTTTCCCGAGCCGGTCGCGCCGGTCACAAGGACGGAATCTCCCAGCGGGATTGAAATTTTATCCGCCGATAGCACAGGTTTTCCGTCCGGCAGCCACAGTTTCATTCCCTCAACCGCCACCGCGGCGCCCGGAATTTCCTCGTGCTTTAGCTCGGACTGCGATTGCAGCAGATCCGCACCGCCGATCGCATTCTCGAAGCCGATCAAGCGCTGAACCACCGCGCGATATTCGGCGAGCGTATTATAGGCGGTGACAAAAAAGCTGAATGCGGTCTGCACGCTGTTGAAAGCCGACGCGGTCTGAAACAGGATGCCAAGCTGGATTTTGCCGGCGAAATAGGCGGGACTTACGACGACATAAGGAAACACCACCGAAGCTTGATTATAACCGGCGGTAAACCAGGTGAGACGCTTCTGCGTCCTGATGATCCGCATGAAATACTCGAAGAAGCGCGCGAAGCGCTGGTTGAGCCGCGCGTGTTCGGCCGGCTCTCCTCCCAGGAGCGCAATCTGCTCGCCGTTTTCGCGGACGCGGACGAGATGGTAGCGAAAATCCGCCTCGTATCTTTGCATACTGAAATTCAACGCCGCGAGCACGTTGCCGATCAGATGCGTGATCAGCGTGCCCAGCGTGGCATAGATCAGCGCCGCCCAGACAAGGTAGCCGGGGATCGCGATGTCGTAGCCGAACAATGTGAGGGGTGCCTCGTTTGAAAGCATCCATAGGATGAAAACGAAGGACGCAATCGTGACCACAGCGTTCAACAAGCCGATAGAAAGATCGATTGTGCGCTGTGTAAACAGCTCAAGATCCTCGGCGATACGCTGATCGGGGTTGTCGGCGGGATCGCCAACCGTCCGCATGCGGTAGTGCGTTCCTTCGTGCAGCCAGCGCGAGAGATACTTGTCGGTCATCCATGCGCGCCAACGGATGCGCAGCCATTGCCGCAAATAGAGTTGATAGACCGCCGCGATGATGAACAGCGCCGCAAGGCCGCAGAAATAGAGAAGCTCGTATTTGAACGTCGCGAAGTCCTTGTTCTGGACGGCGTTATAGAAGCGCGCGTTCCACGCGTTGAATTGTACGTTCAGGAAGACAGAGGCGAGTTCGAGAAAAATCACTGCTGCGAGCAACGCGCGGCCGGGCCAGCGGTCCTCGCCCTTGAAATAGGGGACGGCGAGACGGCGGACTTCGGCGAGAAAGGCGAATATCGAGCGCAATGGAATGCTCCGGAGCTGGCTGAAAATCGGCGCGAACTTAACCGATAAACAAAGGAACGTCGCAGACTAGTTCCCGCCGGATGTGTCGAAAATGCGAAAGGGGCGCGGCCTTGCCGCGCCCCCTTCATGAATACTTCGTAACAAATTACTTCATAAAACTCGCACGCATCCGCTTCAGCACGAACAGGGCAAGCAGGCCGGTCAGAATGTCGAGCCCGACCACGATACTGAATACCGGCACCCAGCTTCCGGCCTTGTCGTGCAAAAACGCGGCCGTCGGCCCGCCAAGCACCGAGCCCACGCCCTGCGCCATGTAGAGCAGGCCATAGTTCGCAGTCGCGTTCTTGGTGCCGAAGGTGTCGGTGAGCGTCGACGGGAAGAGCGAGAAGATCTCGCCCCAGCCGAAGAACACGAGTCCTGACAGGAGCACGAACATCAGCGGATCGGTCCGGAAGTGGAGGAAAAGCGCGATCGCAATGCCCTCGAGGATGAAGGCGAGCCCCATCGTGTTTTCGCGACCGATGTGATCGGACACCCAGCCGAAGAACGGACGGGTGAGCCCGTTGGTGATGCGGTCAAAGGTGAGCGCGAGCGGCAAAGCCGCGGTGCCGAAGACCATCATTTCGGCGACGCCATATTCACGCGCGAACGGCGCGAAGTTCGACACCACCACGAGACCGCTCGTCGCCATCAGGCTCATCATGAAAAACATGAGCCAGAACACAGGCGTCTTCACCATTTCCATCGGTTCGTAGTTACGCCTGCTCGTCAGGACGAGTGGCGCGGGCAAGTTATCGCTCGCAGTCGGCGAACGCATGGGAAGCGCTGCGAGAATGCCGACCGCCGCAAAAATAATGCCGAAGACCACAAGCGTGTGCTGGTAGGTCGAGGTCTTCAGCATGTTATAAATCGGATAGTTTGTGAGAATGGCGCCGAAGCCGTAACCCGCGGCGGCAAGGCCCGCAGCGAGGCCGCGCTTTTCCGGAAACCAGCGCACCATCTGACCGATTACGCCGATATAGACAATGCCGGTGCCGACGCCGCACAGAAGGCCATAGGTAAGATACAGACCCCATATGTTTGTGGCCTGGGACGCCGAAATCCAGCCGAGGCCCGAGAGGAGCCCGCCGGCGGCTACAAGCATCCGCGGCCCGAATTTATCGACGAGCCAGCCCTGAATGGGTGAAAGCCAGGTTTGCAACACGATCAGGATCGTCAGCGTCCACTGAACAACGGGCAGGCTGACGGAAAGCGTGTCGCGTAGCGGCTGAGTGAAAAGTGTCCAAACATATTGCGGACTGGAGATCGCCATCATGGCGATGACGCCGAGAATGAGTTGAATCCAGCGTGTGCTGGAGGCGGCCGAAGATCGGGCCGCGGAAGTGTTGACTGCCATTGTTCTCCCCCTGTCGATCAAATGCGGATGCTAGGCCAAGCAAGACGAGGGCCAGCGGTATTGTGATGCGCGGAGAAGCCTAAACTTGTTTATTCCGGCAGCAACTGCATAAATTCTTTGCGAGTGCGGCCAACGATTGAGCAAACCAATTTTTGCGACGCGAAGCTTCAATGGAACAACGCGCGTAACGCATCGAACAAAAGTTTTGCTGCAGCGCCCGCGAGCAGAAGATAACACCAGAAGTACAGAACGTTTTGTTCCAGACGGCGATGCAGATGCACGCCGAGCCAGACGCCGAACGGCGCGGCAGGTGCGAGTGCAAGTGCAGCAATCCACGTCGACGGCTTCGCATAAGCGAGCGCGCCGTAAGGCACGAGCTTGATCGCATTGCCGAGCATGAAGATCGCGAGATTGGTTCCGGTGTAGACGGACTTATCGAGCCCGCGTTTCAGCAAGTACATGTTTACCGGCGGCCCGCCGGAATGCGCGACGAAAGTCGTAAATCCTGATGCGACCCCCGCAGCGGTCGCAAGCAGCGGCGAGGAAGGCATGTGCGCGGCTTTGGCGCGGCGGCCGAGCAGAAACCAGTAAGCGGTAAAAAGCAGCGTGACGAAGCCAATGCTGGCCGCCACGATATGCGGATTGACGCGGGTGAAGAAGAAATAGCCAAGGCCGATGCCTGCGATGAGCGCGGGCAAAATCCACCCAAGATCCTTCTTCGACCAGGTATTCGGGCCGAAGGAGCCGAGCGCAAAAACATCCATGAACGAGACGAGCGGCGCGACGGTAATCGCGGCGTCGAGCGGCGACATCACAAGCGACAGGAGCGGCACGCCGAGGATCGCAAGCCCGCCGCCGAACGCGCCCTTGCTCATGGCGATCAGAAAAACCGTCGGCAGTCCGACGATGTAGAACGCCGGATCGGAAGGAAAAAGGGCGAGAAAGCCGCTCACGCCCGCGCTGCATAAGGCCGCGCGCGATACGGCTCTTCGAGATATTTCTTCGTCTCGTCGTCGAGCTTGAGCTCGATCGCCTTCAGCGCGTCGGCGAGATGATGCGGCTTGGTCATGCCGATGATCGGCGACGTGACCGAAGGATTGGCGAGTACCCAGGCGACTGCCACTGCCGCGCGCGGAGCACCCAGCTTTTCGGCGACAATGCGCACGCGTTCGGCGATTTCATATTCGACGTCGCTTCCGCCGATATTGAGCTCGCGCATGAAATGATCGGTCTGCGCACGCAACGTGCGCTCGCCCTGACTCGGCATGGAGCCTGCGAGAAATCCCCGCGCGATCGGCGACCAGGGCGTAACCGCAATGCCCTCCGACTGGCAGAGCGGCAGCATTTCGCGCTCTTCCTCGCGATAGATGAGGTTGTAGTAGTTCTGCATCGAAACGAAGCGCGTGAGGCCGCGTTCCTTCTGCATCGTGATCAGCTTCGAGAATTGCCACGCGCGCATCGAGGACGCGCCGATATAGAGTGCCTTGCCGGCTTTCACGACGTCATGCAGCGCCTCGATGATCTCGTCCATCGTCGTGTCGGGATCGAGGCGGTGAATGATGTAGAGATCGACATAATCGTTGCCCAGGCGCTTCAGCGAGGCGTCGATCCCCTCCATGATGTGCTTTCTGGACGAGCCGCGCTGGTTCGGCCCCTTTCCCATCGGATTATTAACTTTAGTTGCGAGCACATATTCGTCGCGCCGTGCGAATTTTTTCAGCGCGCGGCCGGTGATTTCCTCGCTCACGCCCTCGGAATAGACGTCGGCGGTGTCGAAGAAATTGATCCCCGCTTCGATCGCCGCCTTATAGTAGGGCTCGGCTTCTTTTTCTTCGAGCGCCCACGCGCGCGAGCTCTTCACGCCATAGCTCATGCAACCGAGGCAAATGCGCGAAACCTTGATCCCTGTTGTACCGAAGCGGACATATTGCATGGCTCGTTCCTGATTAATGCATGTCGCCGAAGCCGTAGAGTTTATGCGGGTTATCGACGAAAATCTGCTTGCGCGTGGCTTCGTCCGGCACCCATTCGGCGAAGAGATCGAGAAGATCGCCAATCTTTGGCATGGGCGGCTTGATCGCAACATGCGGCCAATCGCTACCCCACAGCATACGATCGGGTCGCGCGGCAACCAGCGCGCGTGCGAAGGCGATCGTGTCGCGATAGGGCGGCCCTTCCGACGAAACGCGGAACGCACCGGACAATTTCACCCAGCCATTTCCGTCCTTCAGCATCGACAGTAGTGTCTGGAAGCCGGAATTGTTCACGCCTTCGCTCGCCGGCACATAGCCCATGTGATCGATCACCCACGGCACCGGCAGCGACGATAGTTCTCGCGCGATCTCGCCGATCTTACGCACATCCATCAGAAACTGCATGTGCCAGCCGAACGGCTTGATTTTTTTCGCGAGCGTGCCGATCGCGTCCAGGCCGATCCCGCCGCCAAACATGATGTTGAAGCGGCAGCCGCGAAAGCCCGCTTCGTCAAGTCGCGTGAGCGCCCGGTCGGTGACATCCGGCGCGACGACCGCGACGCCGCGCAGTTTTTTCCGGTTGGCGACGAGCGTTTCTTCGGCGAGGCGATTGTCGGTGCCGTGCACACTCGGCTGCACGAGAACGCCATGCTCCATGCCGGTTTTTTCCAGCATTTTGAGATAGTCCGCGGGCCTTGCCTCCGGCGCGGTGTAACTACGGCCCTCCTCCAGTGGATAGCGCGGCGGCAAACCAAGTACGTGTGCGTGGGTGTCGACAGCACCCGCGGGCACCTTGTAGCGGCTCGGGCCGCCGACCTCGGGATTGGGTCCCGCGCAAAGCGGCGCGGACGGTGTTGCAAAGTCCTTGGCGTCAGGCACTTGCGATTAATTACTCGGTGTCAGTTTCTTCCCGTTCGTTTCGCGCATGAACCACGCGATCAGGAACACGAGCGCGTAAGCGGATATCGCGATCATGTCGATAATACGGTTGAAGGAATCGCGAGAACTCAGGAAGGTCAGAAGTGTCGGAATCCCCGCCGCGAGCAAGCGTCCGCCGTTATAGGCGAAGCTCTGGCCAGAACCGCGAAGATGCGTCGGAAAATGTTCGGTTAATGTCGGGCCGATGCCGGAGAAGGTGCCGGAGGCGAACATGCAGAGCATGAAGCCCCAGAACATCACGCCGTGGTCGTTGGCGGCGAGCCACACGATTACATAGACGCTGATCGCGGAACCGACCGCAAACAGCATGAAGGTGGGCCGGCGGCCAATGCGGTCGTTCAAATAAGCGCTAACAAGGTAGCCGACAAAGGCGCCGCCGATAATCGAGGCGATATAACGCCCCGTACCCATCTCAGTAATACGACGATAGCTGCTGAGGTAATCGAGCAGCCACGCGCTCGTGTAATAGCCGCCATGAGTGCCGGCGGCGAGCAGCGTCGTCATGACCGTCGTCTTCAGCATGTCGGGCGAGAAAATCTTCAGGAAATCCCATTCGCGATTTTTCTTGCCGCGCAGCTTCTTCTGCGTGTCGAGGAAAATCTTGGGCTCCTCGATATACCGGCGAATAAAGAAGATAAGAAGCGCGGGGAGAATGCCGAGCGCGAGCAGGATGCGCCAGGAGACATCCGGCCGCATCTTGGGCAGCACGAAAATCGCAATCAACGCCGCGATCGCCCAGCCCACGGCCCATCCGCTTTGCATGCCGCCTACCGCCTTGCCGCGATCCTTGGCGTGGACGACTTCGCCGATCAAAATCGCGCCGACCGCCCATTCGCCGCCGAGGCCAAGAGCCATCAGGATGCGGCAGGCCATTAACTGCCAGTATTCCTGCACGAACGCACAGAGCAGGCCGAACACTGCAAACCAGAGGATCGTGACCTGCAGCACTTTCACGCGTCCATAGCGGTCGGCGGCAATACCCGCGATCCAGCCGCCGATAGCGGAGGCAATCAGGGTTGCGCTTGCGACATGCGCAGCTTCGCGGCGGTCGAGATCCAGCGCCACGACGATCGCCGGCATCGCGAAAATGAGCAGGAAGAAGTCGATGGAGTTCAGCGTCCAGCCGCCGAACGAAGCCCAGAAAGTCTTGCGCTCGAGCGGCGTCATCGCGCCGTACCAAGCCGTCGGGCTGTCCTTCGCCTTCATTTCCCGCCTCCCCGCGCCGAGCGCATCCGGCGGTCACTCTAGCATTTCTGCCGGGCGCGACGACTCCCCCAACCCTCGCCTTCCCCACGCGATTTTCATGCGCGCAAATGAAATCGGGCCCCTTGGGGGCCCGATTCGCTGTCCGATTGCGTCACTGACCCGCATCGGCGGTAAGCACGCGTCCTTTCGTCTCCGGCAACAGAAGCGCCGCCGTGATCAGGAGCCCATAGGCAATCAGCGCATACACTCCGATCGACTGACCGAGCGGCAGTTTGGCGCTGAGGAGCCCCACGAGCGTAGGCGCGAACGAGGCGGCACCCCGGCCGAAATTATAAGCGAAGCCCTGCCCCGAGCCGCGCATGCGGGTCGGAAACAGCTCGGTCAGGATCGGCCCCATGCCGGAAAAAATGCCCGAGACGAAGAAGCCGAGCGGAAAGCCCAGGAACAGCATCACCGTATTATCAACCGGGATTTGCGTATAGATGAAGACGGTGATGATGTTGCAGACCGCGAACAGAATGAAATTTGCGCGTCGTCCGATTTTATCGTTCAACCAGGCACTCACCAGATAGCCAATGAACGAGCCGATGATGATGACGGCGAGATAGCCGCCCGTGCCCATGACCGTGAGCTTGCGCTCCGTCCGCAAAAATTGCGGAAGCCAGGTCGTGACGGCGTAGTAGCCGCCTTGCGCGCCGGTCGTGAGCACGCAGGTGAGGATCGTCGTCTTGATCATTGCCGGCGAGAAGATTTCGAGGAAATTCGCTTTCTTCCCGGCTCTGTCGAGGTTGTCCTGGGTTTTTTCGAAAACGGCCGGCTCGTCGACGCGCCTACGGATGAAGAAGACGAGGAGCGCGGGCGTGATGCCGACCCAGAACAGCCAGCGCCAGGCGCTCTCCGGCGGCAATATGGTGAAGAAAAGGGTTGCCAGAATCGCCGCGATACCCCAGCCGATTGCCCATCCGCTCTGCATGGTGCCGACCGCCTTGCCGCGATGCTCCGGACGGATCACTTCGCCGATCAGCACGGCCGCCGCCGCCCACTCGCCGCCAAAGCCGAGGCCCATTAGTGCGCGGAAGATCAAAAGCTGCGTATAGTTTTGCGCGAAGCCGCAGAGAAAAGTGAAAAACGCAAACCAGATAATTGTAATCTGGAGCGTGCGCACGCGCCCGATGCGGTCAGCCACGGCTCCCGCGATCCAGCCGCCAAAAGCGGAGGTGAACAATGTCGCCGTCGCAATGAAACCCGCTTCGCCCGGCTTGATCGCGAAAGCCGCGATGATGGTTCCGATGACGAAGCTATAGATCTGCACGTCCATCGCATCCAACACCCAGCCGCCGAAGCACGCCCAGAAGGTGTTCTTCTCGCGCTGCTTCATTTCGGTGTACCAGGCGGTCGGATGATGGTCTTCGGTCGCTACGGTTTGTATCGCCATGTTTCGCTCCCTGTGTTTCCCCCTTGGCGTTTTGACATGTAGCTTTTCGCGCCCTCTCCTCCTGAGCCTAGCGCAACCGATGCGGATGCGCCGCTAAAAAAGTGAAAGCTGTGAGTTCTTCAGATCCGTCACCAGCATGAACCCCGGCGCGTGCGTAATCGCGAAAGGCGGGCGCGCTGCAGCAATCGCAGCTTGCGGCGTCACGCCACACGCCCAGAAAACAGGCAACTCGCCGGCTTCGACCGGAACCGGGTCACCGTAGTCGGGTTTGGCGATATCGCGAATGCCGATCTGTTCGGGAAAGCCGATATGCACGGGCGCGCCGTGCACCGCGGGAAGACGTGTCGTGATTTGCACCGAGCGGATTGCATCGGAAGGCTTCAGCGGACGCATGGAAACGACGAGCGGCCCATGAAAGCGGCCGGCGCGTTCGGTTGCGATATTTGTGCGGTACATCGGCACATTGGTTCCGCGCTCGATGTGGCGAACGGGCACGTCGTTTTGCAGGAGCGCTTCTTCGAAAGAAAAAGAGCAGCCGATCACGAAACTCACGAGATCGTTTCGCCAGACGGAATTGAGATCACGCGGCTCGCCGGCAAGCTCGCCGTCCTTCCACACACGATAGCGTGGGATGTCGGTGCGGATGTCGAGGTCGGCACCGAGCGAGGGAATTTTATGGGCACCAGGTTCCGATACGCCCAGGAGCGGACACGGCTTCGGGTTCGCATGGCAGAAGCGCAGAAATTCCTCCGCCCAGTCGCGCGGCAAGATCGCGAGATTTCCCTGCACATAACCGGGCGCAAGTCCTGCGGTCGGCACGTCGAGCGTGCCGGCGCGGCTCGCGCGGCGCACTTCGAGGCCGGACACCATCCCTGACAGCTTCGGGGAGAAAGCGAGATTATGCTTCGGCAAACGCGCGCTCCGTTTCGGATAGCGCATCATCTTTGCCTGATGCTGTCTAATCCTGCTTTTCAATCGGTTTTGATAAGATAAGCTTATCAGGCCGGAGGCCCGATGATCGATTTTCGATCGCTTGAGACATTCTTGTGGGTTGCCAATCTGCGCAGTTTTCGGGGCGCGGCCGAACGGCTTCACACGACCCAGCCGGCGGTCTCCTTGCGGATCGCGCAGCTCGAGGACGATCTCGGCGTAAAGCTCCTGGAGCGTGACCGGCGCTCGGTATCCCTCACCGAGAAAGGCCAGCTGCTTCTGCGCCATGCGGAACGGCTGATCCGGCAGCGCTCCTCGCTGATCGAAAACGTCGGCGACAGTTCGGCGATGAGCGGCGTCATGCGGCTCGGCGTGTCGGAAACGATCGTGCACACATGGCTGCCGAAACTTATCGAGCGCGTGAATGCCGCCTATCCCAACCTTGAGATCGAGATCGAGGTGGACATCTCTCCGAATCTGCGCGAACGGCTGCTCACGAAAAATCTCGACCTCGGCCTGTTGCTCGGCCCGATCGGCGACTTCGATTTGCAGAGCAAGCGGCTTTGCTCTTACCGGATTGGCTTCGTCGTGGGAAAGAAAATCAAATTCCGGCAGAAGACCGTGCCGTTGGAGGCGATCGCGGAATATCCGCTCCTGACCTTTTCACGAAATACCCAGCCCTATATCGCACTCAGGGAATTGTTCGAGCGCTCCGGCCGGCACGCGAAAATTCACGCGAGCGCGTCGCTCGCAACCGTCGTCCGGATGGCGCTCGACGGCATCGGCATCGCGGTCATTCCGCCGGCGATCATCAAGACGATCAGCGCGCCGGGAAGACTGCGCGAAATCAACACTAACGCCAAAATGCCGCCGTTCAATTATTTCGTGAGCTGGCCTGCCACGCCCAGCAGCTTCGCCGCGCAGAAGGTCGCGGAGATCGCGATCGAAATCGCGAAGCGAGAGCGGACCCCGTCCTAATAAACCGTAGCGAACTAGACCGCGCGGAGCGAGAGCCGCCGTGGAAACAACATAATCGCGGCAAAATGCAATGAGGCAAAAGCGCTGATCGAGCAGAAGCCGTTTATTTAACAACCCCCAGCTTTCGCAGTTCGTCGATCAGCTGTTCGGGGCTGAATGGTTTTTCCAATATCCTAAGCTTTTGATCGCTGAAAAATTGCGACCGAAATGCATCTTGCCCAAAGCCTGTCGCCAATAGGATGGGAAGATCAGGCCGAATTTTTCTGATCTCAGGAACCAGTTGATCGCCGCGCCGATCTGGCAATCCAATATCAATGATCGCTCCCGTCAATTCGGCGCTTAACATCCGCACTCTGGCTAATGCTTGATTGAAATTTTGCGCCTCCTCCAATTGGAAACCGGCCGAAGCGAGCGCGTCGACTACAAACGTGCGCAACAAGGGCTGGTCGTCCACCACGAGGATTTTTCCGGCGGGTAAGGCCGATTTCTGCTCGCGGTCGAGAATTTCGCGTACGTGGCATGCGAGCGCGCTAGCGCTGAACGGCTTGGTCAAGAGATCGACGCCGGCTTGCAGACGCCCGTCCTGAACCAGTGCATTCCAAGCGTAAGCGGTCATGATCAATACCTTCAGGTCGCTTCGCAACTGCCTTGCTTGTGAAGCAAGCATTTTGCCGTCCATGCCGCCCGGCAGACCAAGATCGGTCAGCAACAATTGTATGGTTGGATTCTGCTTGAGGAGTTCCAGCGCCGAAAAGCCGTCGCCGGCAGCGTAAATCGTATAGCCAAGCTCTTTTAGGCTGCTAACGGCGTAATTGCGAACATCCTGATCATCCTCCACGACCAGCAACGTTTCACCATTCCTCGCGGCCGGAAAGTTCTCCGCAGGCTTCTTCGTGTTCGCCTGCACGGGCGCCGAACCCCGCGCCTTCGGCAAATAGATTTTTGCGGTGGTGCCATGTCCGGGCTCGCTATAGAGCTGCACGTGACCGCCGCTCTGCTTCGTAAATCCATAAACTTGGCTGAGGCCAAGACCCGTGCCGTTACCATCGCGTTTTGTGGTGAAGAACGGTTCAAAAACCTGACGAAGGACGTCCGGCGCCATTCCCGTACCGTTATCGGTGACCGCAATTTGTATATACGAGCCGGGAGTAACCTCCATTTCCGCCGATGCATAACTCTCGTCCAACTCGATATTCGATGTTTCGATAACGACTTCGCCGCCGTCGGGCATCGCATCCCGCGCGTTTACTGCTAGATTCAAGATCGCCGTTTCCAACTCGGTCGGATCGACTTCGATCGTCCATAGATCTTCAGCCAGTATCGTTCGGATTTTTGTGCTCTCGCCCAGTGTCCTCTCCAATAGCTCTGACATCCCAAGAACCAGGGCGTTGCTGTCGACGAGCTTCGGTTCGAGCGGTTTTCGGCGAGCGAAGGCCAGGAGCCGTTCGGTAAGGGTGGCGGCGCGGCGCGCTCCGCGCGCGGCGTTTTCGAGCGGTTTTAGCAACGGCGAAGATTCCGCCATCCGCCGCCGGGCGTATTCCAGATTGCCGAGCACCACGGTCAACAGATTATTGAAATCATGTGCGATGCCCGCTGTGAGCCTCCCGATGGCTTCCATTTTGTTCGTATGCCTGCGTTGCTCTTCGAGCGCTTTGCGCACCGAGATATCACGAATGCTGGCCAGCAAAGCGGGTTTTCCGCCCCACTTCGTTTCCACGACCCGTATCTCGGCATCAATTTGATCGCCGCCCGGTTTGTGAATTGTAATCTCGGTGGTCTCGCCCGTGAAAAGCGGTACTCCAACGGGAGACCCAACCAGAGAGTCAGGTGTGCGCCCAAACAGCGCTTCTGTCGCCGGATTGGCGAACAGGATTGTTCCGAATTCATCGACGACGACGATCCCGTCGGCATTCTTGTCGACCAGAAAACGCAGTTCCGTTTGATCGCCGCTGGACAGATGCGCGCTGTTCATTGGCCGTCTATTCGCCCTATAGAGTATAGGATTCGGGGGTTCCGCTGGAGAACACGTTCGGAGCTCGCTTGAACGGCTCTCCGAGGTGCATGCCTCTCCCGTCAATGGTGAATCGGCGTATCTCCTTAGCGTGTTCGCTGCCGCGCATCTTCAGGACCATCAAGCCGCGATGCATGATGTCCTGGTCCTGCATATAGCGCAGGAGAATGATCGAATCGGTCAATGTCGATATGTGTTGTTCGCTCGCAGTCTCGCCGCCGACGAGCGATTTGCTGGTTGCTGTGTAGAGGCCCGCGATTTCCCGTTTCTTGATGAAAGACGTGAGGCTGATGAGGAATTCACGAAAGCCGACATCGGCGGCGACGCGCTCCAGCGCGGAGATACTGTCGATCGCGATGCGGTTCGGCTTCAGTTCATCGACGAGGTTCTGGATCATGACAAGATGGTCCGCTAGCCCTTGCGCTTCCGGATAGAGGCAGACGACCTTCAGTTTTTGCTCGGTTTCCATTGCGTCGAAATCGACCCCCCAGCCGGCCGCATTGCGAAAAAGCTGTCCGCGACTCTCCTCATATCCGAATAGGATCGCTCTCTCCCCGGCCGCCACGCCTCCCGCCAGGAAGTTCGTAACCAGCAGTGTCTTGCCAGTGCCTGTTGCTCCACTTACAAGCGTGACGCTGTCACGAAAGAATCCGCCGCCGCACATCTCGTCGATGGCGGGATTTCCGCTCGTCACGCGCAAATTGCTCGACTGTTGTTCCAATCGCAGCGACGACAGCGGAACCGCCACAAATCCATGATCGGTGAGAATAGTGAATGGCGCCTCTCCCTCGACGTGGTGGCTGCCGCGCATTTTCAGCACCTCGATCGTGCGCCGCCGTTTCTCCCGTTGAAGGACATTTCGGAGGATAACAACGTTGTCGGCGACGAATTCCTCCAGCCTGTGCCGCGTGATTTCGCCATATTCCGCGTTGCGCTCCGCCGTCATCAATACGGTCAAGCCGGACTTCTTGAGCGCGCCACTGATACGAAACACCTCGCGGCGCAGCACCGCCGAATCGCCAAGGAAGTGGTCAAAGAGTTGCGTCAACGAATCGAGCACGATCCTTTTTGCGTTTACTGATTTGACGGCGTGTTCAATGCGCGACAGAAGGCCGGCCAAGTCAAAATCGCCGATTACGATTTCATCGTTCGTCGGAGGACTTGCGTCGACTACAGCGAGACGGCCTTCCTTCCGCCACTTCGCGAAGTCCCATCCGAAGCTGCGCATATTGGCTTCGATATCGGCTGGCGATTCCTCGAATGTCACCAATACGCCGTGCTCGCCATAATTCTGGATTCCATGCGCGAGAAATTGCGCGGCGAAAATCGTCTTTCCGCTGCCGGGCGTGCCGCCGACCACGGTCGTGCGCGCTCGCGGCAGTCCACCCATGACGAGTTCGTCGAAAGCGTCGACGCCGGTCCTGACCCGTTCGAGCACGTCGGGAATTTGCAGCTCGGCGTCGTCGTTCATTGCATTTCCTCCTTGCCCTCAATACCGAGAAATTCGAGAATTTTTTTAATGTCGCTAATGTCCCCGACGATCCGGCGCGGGCGTTCGGTGTGTTCGTATGCCAATGTCGGAGTAGCCAGAATGCCGGCTTTTTCCGCCAGCTCCGGTCGCTCCAATACGTCCACGATTTCAAAGGTGAAATGCGCCGCGACTAAGCTGCGAATTTTGTCGAGGTTCTGCTCAGCGCGTTGCGAAGACAGGGATTTTCCCGCAATGTACAGTCGCAGCAGGGGGGCGTTCACTTCGATAACCGCCTTTTATCGCGTGCGCCGTGTCCATCTCGATGAAGCGAGGCGCAACATCTCAAGTGCGAGAATGATCGAGGACGTTTCGTCTCTGGAGCAGTAGCAGTCTCATTCGGATGCCCGCAGCTTAATCGCGAAGAGACACCACTAAATTTTGTTCTGCAAGAGAGCGATAATTACCAAACCTACTAGTAAGCGGAATTCTACCAACGCTACTAGTAATGTCAGCTACGATGCCGATCACGGATCGCGTGACGGCTTTTGGCTACATTAAATTCGTAGCGCGTGATCGCTCGCTCGCGCGCCCAGATGATGGCCGCGCTTCTCCGGTTGACTCCGATTTTCCGGTACAGCGAAGCGACATGGTTACGGATGGTGTTCTGCGAAAGACCAAGCATTTTGCTCATCTCGGCATCGCTCCGCCCTTCGCAAATCAGCGCTAATATTTCTCGCTCTCGATCGGTCAGCACGTTAAGTTCGACCGCCGGTTTGCTCGGCTGCCGAGACTGGCGCCAAGCTCGAACTTTTTCGATGATCGCCTGGGCGAACCATCCGCTGTCGGACATGATTGCCTCGATCGCCGCAACAATGTCGCGCGTCGTATCGGGCTGATCAGAGATCTCCCGCAGCACGCATACGGTTTTATTTTTACCGTTGAGCTCGACGTCGACGGTCGACAGCGTACAGCGGAATGCCGGTTCGCCGTCTTGCGGCAGCGCCGCTAGCCGTTCAAGACCGCCATTTACGCTCCTACGCGTGGCTTCATCAATCCAAATGATCTGACCCGCGCCGTCCACTACGACGAGACCATTCGGGATCGCCGACAATGCTTTATCGAGTCGGTCGTCGATTGTTCGGTTGAACTCATCCATTGAACGTCCTCCTATTCAGGGCGGAGGTTGTTCAAGTAACGCACAACCGCTCAGTTAGTTCCTTTAAACCAGTTTTTTGGTAGGCATGAACTAATTAACCTTCAGCAGCGCTCTCAGCGTCGCTTCGCCCACGGATTGCGCGCTCGGTACCGGCTTTTGCGATGCGATCGGCACCGGGGAGAAAAGATCCGCGTTCGCCACCGGTTTCACTGCTGGAGGCGGCGTTTGTGCAGTCTGCGTGGAACGTGACTCGCGTTTTTTCCCGAGGGTTTTTTCCGTTTTCTTTTTCTCGCTCGTTTTTTTCTCGCTCGACTTGCCGATACTGCCGGTCACGATTTCGTCCTTACCGAGCTTCGCGCCGACATTGCGCGGCGGCAGCGGCCGATACGGATCGGGCGCGGGGTAATAAGGCCGTTGCGGCGGAGGCGCGTAAGCGGGCGCGGCTTGCATCGGCGGATTCGCCCCATAGGAAGGCTGCGGATGCAAATCCACCGGCTGGCCGCCCGCTTGCGAATAAGGCGGATAGGAAGGCGCGGCCTGCCGCGGCGCGTATTCCGGCGGGCGGCCGCCGAGCGGCAGATCGTTGTAGCGCCGCTGCGGCTCGTTCACAGACGGACCGTAGATCGGCGCCTGCGCGACCTGCGAAGCGCGCGGCGCCGGGCCGCGTGCATAGACGCGATTGGGCGGCGTGAGCCGCGCGACCTGCGGCTTGCAATAGGTGTTTCCTGAAGCGCGGCGCGAGAGATCGAGATGAAAGTGATCGTAGTGGAAGACGTTCGAGCCCGGCCCGAGCACCGTCGTGAAACGCTGGCAGGCGTCATCCAGAATATCGCGTAGAAAGCCGCGCTCTTCATACGCGCCGTTCTTCCACCCATTCTTGATGACGATCTCACGGCCGCTCTGCAGCTTGAAGGCGGCGACGTCGAGCGCGTTGCCGAAAGCGTGCTCGGAAATATGTGCGCCAGGCTGGCCGTTCATGCCGCGGCAGGAATAGGCGGAAATCTGCTTGATCTCGACCACGGGCTCGCCGAACCAGGTCATCGCCGCGGGTTGCACCGATTGCGCGATCCATCGATCCACCTCGCCGATGATGGGGCAAGCGAGCGTCGCCTTAGGCGAAACTTCCACCATGCCGCCGTCCATGGCCGCCACCTTGAACGGATGCACCATGCCGCAGGTGCCCGGCCCGTCGATCGACGATTCCGGCTCCGTGTAAGCGGTGGGCTGCACGATCTTCTCGGCGAGGCACTTTTCCTCGGCCTCAGTGCGCCAAGGCTCGCGCTGCTCATAGTCGAACACCCGGCAGCTTGAGAGCGCCAGGGAGGCGATCAAGGCGGCCAGCGGGACGACGCGATACAAACCATTTCCGCGCGGCATGACGCGCGAAAAATGCGATGCCGCTCGTTAAGACGAATTCAACGAAGCTCGTTAACGGATGGTCAACGATACGAATCCTTGCGATACAAGGGAGCAATGAAGATTCCCAAGGCGCTCAAGAGCCGCTGGCGGGCCATTCCGATCCTGGGCCTCGCCCAGATCCTTTCCTGGGGTGCGATCTACTACACACCGGTTTTGGTCGTTCCGTTGATCGCGGAGGCTCGCGGCTGGTCGCTCACGCTTTCGATGGCCGGTTTTTCGGTCGGGCTCCTGGCCGCCGGGCTCGCCTCGCCTTTTGTCGGGAGATGGATCGATTGCTTCGGCGGGCATCGGGTGATGCCGGCTGGTTTTCTCGCGGGAGCGATTGCGCTAGTTGCGATCGGCTACGCCACGAATATCGCCGCTTATTTCGCGGTCTGGATTCTGCTCGGCTTTGCCATGGCGGGCGCGCTGTACGACCCGGCTTTCTCGACACTTGCGCGGATTTTCGGTTCAAGCGCGCGAAGCGCGATCACGCTTTTAACCTTCATCGGCGGCTTCGCTTCGACCGTGAGCTGGCCGATCACACATCTCCTAATCGAAAAAATCGGCTGGCAGGGAACGTACCAGGTTTATGCGGGGCTGCTCGCGCTGGTCGCCGCCCCGCTCCTGGCTTTCGCTCTTCCTCGCGAGCATGCGGCGGCGCTGCCGCAGCCTAAGCAGGAAGGACCAAAAACAAGGCATCTGCCGGCAAAAGGATTGCCGTTTGTTCTCGTTGCCTGCGCCTTTGCGCTTTATATGTTCATTCCGTCGGCGCTTTCGGCGCATATGCTTGCGATCTTCGACCGCGCCGGAATTGCACCCGCGACCGTGGTCACCATCGGCGCGCTGTTCGGACCGTCGCAAGTCACCGCACGGTTTCTTGAATTTACCTTCGCGCGCAACCGGCATCCCTTGGTGATAGCCTGCGGGGCGATCGGGCTTCTGATTTTTGCCTGCGCGGTTCTTTTGTTTCTCGGCGTGTCGGCGATTTTCGCGGGCGCTTTCGCCATTCTGTTCGGCATGGCGAACGGGCTGATGACGATCGCCCGCGGCACGGTGCCGCTCGCGCTTTTCGGCCCGTCGGGCTACGGACGGTTGATGGGGAAGATCGCGGCTCCGGTGCTCCTCATGCAGGCGTTCGGGCCGATCGCGCTTGCCTTCGTGGCGGAGCAGTTCTCCGACCGCGCGGCGATCGGCGCGATCGGCCTCTTCGCGCTCGCGGCGCTCGGCTGTTTTCTCGCGATCCGGCGGCCGTAACCTTTCGTCAACCATACCCACAGACTTGAGGCCTGAAAGCCCAACTTTCGCGCGCCGGGCGGCCGTCATTTACCGCTCATTGGCAAGGTCCGGTTAGGGATAAGCAATCCTTTCGGCGATTGGTCGCGAGTACGTCGATGCGTAAATTGCTTCTCCTGTCTCTTTTTATCTGCACGCCCGCTTTAGCGGATCCGTTGAACGCGCCACGCGACGAGCAGCTTGTCGCCGTTCAGCCGCAGACGGCGGAAGCCGCGTTCGATCCGGAGATCACCGGAACCGCCTCCACAAAAAAAACGCGGCGCGCACGCTCCGAGCGCAGACAGCAATACGAAGAGCGTTCCGATTTCGCGGATAACCGTCCGAACGCCATGCGCCCCGGCTCGATGGGGGGCGGCTTCATCGAGTTTCTGTTCGGCGGTGCGCAGCGCGGAGAGCTTCCGCGATCATCCGCGCAACGGCCGTGGGAAGACATGTCGCGCGACCGTTACGGCCGGATGAGCAGCTTGCCCGGCAATCCGTACGAGCAGCCGCGCCGCGGCAGTTTCAATCCGAAATATCTGAAACAGGTCGTCGAATATCCGACGCACGAGAAGCCGGGCACGATCATCATCGATACGCCGAACCGCTTCCTCTATCTCGTGCAGGAAGACGGCAAGGCGATCCGCTATGGCATCGGCGTCGGCCGCCCCGGTTTCGAATGGGCGGGTGTGAAGTCGATCACGGCAATGAAAGAATGGCCGGACTGGCGTCCGCCGAAAGAAATGCTCGCCCGCCGTCCGGATCTTCCGGAATACATGCCCGGAGGCCCGGCGAACCCCTTGGGCGCGCGCGCGATGTATCTCGGCTCGACGCTTTACCGCATCCATGGCTCGAACGAGCCGGAGACGATCGGTACCGCGGTATCGTCCGGCTGCATCCGCATGCGGAACGAGGACGTGATCGACCTCTACGAGAAGGTGAAGGTCGGCACCAAAGTGATCGTGATCTGATTATTCCGGGGAGCGAGAGCGGGGCCGCCTGGGGCGAGGCGGTCCCGTTTTTATTTGATCGCTCTTCCTGTCATGCCCGGCCCTCGGGTCCGGCCTTCGGCCGGCCCAAGGGTAGACTCTTGTGCCGGGCATCCACGTCTTTGCAGTGATTCAGTTAAGGCGTGGATGGCCGGGACAAGCCCGGCCATGACGAGTGTCACTTTATGAGACTGTAGGCCGGAATCGTCAGGAACTCCTCGACGTCCATCGACAGCGACATGTCCTTGAAGAGCTCGATCGCCTCCTCGAAGCGGCCGGTGTCGAAATTCGTGGGCCCAAGCGCCTCGCGAAGCTTCTTCATCTCGTCTTCGAGTATCTCTTCGAAGAGATCGGGCGTCACTTCGCGGCCGTCCTTCAATTTTGCGCGGTGATAGAGCCACTGCCAGACCTGCATGCGGCTGATCTCGGCGGTCGCGGCGTCTTCCATCAGGTTGTAGAGCGGCACCGCGCCGCGGCCCTTGAGCCACGCTTCGATGTACTGGATGCCGACGCGGATATTAAGACGCAGCCCCTCTTCCGTACGGTCGCCCTCGTGCACTTCGAGGAGCTTGTCGCGCGAGCTTTTGACGTCTTCGCGCAGGACGTCGAGCTGGTTGGGCCGCGGCATCATGCGGTTGAAGACTTCTTCCGCCACCGGCACGAGGTCGGGATGCGCAACCCAGGTGCCGTCGTTGCCGGAGCCGGCCTCACGTTCCTTGTCGGCGCGGACCTTCTTGAAGGCTTCCTCGTTCGCCTTGTCGTTGCCCTTGACCGGAATCTGCGCCGCCATGCCGCCCATGGCATAAGCGCCGCGGCGGTGACAGGTACGGATCAGGAGCTGCGCGTAGGCCGCGAGAAACGCCTTGTCCATGGTCATCACCGAGCGGTCGGGCGTGAGGAAGCGCGGATTTTTCCCGAGCCGCTTGATGAAGGAGAAGATGTAGTCCCAGCGCCCGGCATTGAGGCCGAGAATATGGTCGCGCATCTCGTAGAGGATTTCGTCCATCTCGAAGGCGGCCGGCAGCGTTTCGATCAGGACGGTTGCCTTGATCGTGCCGGTCGGCAGCTTGAACTGGCTCTGGGCATATTCGAATACGTCGTTCCAGAGCCGCGCCTCGAGATGACTCTCGATTTTCGCGATATAGAAATACGGCCCCGTATCGGCGCCGATGAGGCGCCGAACGTTATGGAAGAAATAGAGGCCGAAGTCGAAAAGCGCGCCGGAGATCGGCTCGCCGTCGACGGTCACATGATCTTCCGTAAGATGCCAGCCGCGCGGACGGACGACGAGCGTCGCGACCTTATCGTTGAGCTTGTACGATTTCTTCGTTTGCGGATCCGTGAAGGCGAGCCTGCCCTCCCAGCGATCCTTCAGGTTGAGCTGGCCTTCGATGAGATTTTCCCAACTCGGCGAGCAGGCATCCTCGAAATCGGCCATGTAGACCTGCGCGCCTGAATTGAGCGCGTTCACGACCATCTTGCGGTCGACAGGTCCGGTGATCTCGACGCGGCGATCCAGGAGGTCCTTCGGTATCGGGCCGATCTTCCATCCCTGCTCGCGGATCGCTTTCGTGTCCGGCAGGAAATCGGGAAGCTCGCCCGCATCGAAACGATGCTGCCGGTCGGCGCGGCGCTGCATAAGCTCCTTGCGGCGCCTGTCGAACTTGCGATGGAGGCCGGCGAGAAATTCGAGCGCGGCGGGCGTGATGATCTCGTTAAAGCGCGGACGCATCGCGCCGGTAACGGCGACCCCCTTCGCGCGCGGCGCGGCTTTCGCGGCCGGTTTTTTCGCGGCGACTTTCTTCGCGGGTTTTTTGATCGAGGGTTTCTTCGCGGGCGATTTTTTCGCCGCCTTGCGCACGCGTTTTACCGCGCGTTTCGGCTTCTTCGCCGTTTGCCGCTTGCCCTTCGGGCGCTTCTTTCTAGCCATGCCTGTCCCCCTTGGTGCTTGGCTTCGTTAATGCGGGCGAAAGCCCGCGCTTTGCAATGTCTCCGGCATCGGCCCGCCGGTCGCCCAATCGAGCAATTCGACGGTGTGCACGACGGGAATTTTGGTGCCGCTCGCGATCTGCGTCATGCAGCCGATATTGCCGGTCGCCACCACTTGCGGCGCGGTTTTCTCGATATTCTCGACCTTGCGTGCGAGCAGTTTCCCCGCGATTTCCGATTGCAGCATGTTGTACGTGCCGGCGGAACCGCAGCATAGATGACCTTCGGCTATATCGCGCACAACAAACCCGGCCCCGGTGAGAAGTTCCTTCGGCTGACGGTCGATCTTCTGGCCGTGCTGCATCGAGCAGGCGGAGTGATAGGCAACCTTGATCAGACTCGGGTTGGCGGGCGAAGAAACGCCGATTTTGGCGAGATATTCGGAGATATCCTTCGCGAGCGCGGAGACTTTTGCCGCCTTCTCCTTATAGGCGGGGTCGGTGCGCAGCATGAAGCCATAGTCCTTGATGGTGGTGCCGCAACCCGAAGCGGTAATCAGGATCGCATCGAGCCCCTCGCCGTTTATTTCGCGCGTCCAGACATCAATGTTGTTCCTGGCGAAGGCGAGCGCGTCATGCTCGCGGCCCATGTGATGCGGAAGCGAGCCGCAGCAGGCTTCGCCCGCGGGCAGCACGACTTCAATGCCGTTCCGGTTCAGCAATCGGATCGCCGCTTCGCGGATCGAAGGCTTCACGACCTTATCCACGCAGCCGGAAAGAAGCGCGACGCGCCCCTTGCGCGCGCCCTCCGCCGGAAAGACGCACTGCGATTCGGGAATTCTGATCGGCGCCACATGCCATGGCGCGAGCTTCAACATCGCGGCGAGCGGTTTCAATCCGAGTGCCGCGAAGAGCCACGTAAAAGGTTTTGCGAGCTTCGCGGCGAGGAGCGTCAGCCTGAAGCGCCCGGGATACGGCAATAGATGCGCGAGCAGCGCACGATAGAAACGATCGAACAGCGGCCGGGTATACGTCTTCTCGATATGCGCGCGCGCCTGATCGACGAGATGCATGTAATGCACGCCGGAGGGACAAGTCGTCATGCAGGAGAGACAGGAGAGACAGCGGTCGATGTGCTTCACTGTCTCGGCCGTCGCCGGCTTGTTTCCTTCGAGCATCTCCTTGATGAGATAGATGCGTCCGCGCGGGGAATCCAATTCGTCGCCGAGAAGCACATAGGTCGGACAGGTCGCGGTGCAGAAGCCGCAATGCACGCAGGCGCGTAGAATCTTGTTCGCTTCCGCGATATTCGGATCGGCGAGCTGCGCGAGCGAGAAATGCGTCTGCATCAATCAAAGTCCCGCGTACATGCGGCCGGGATTGAGCACGCCTTTCGGGTCGAAACCTTCCTTTACGCCGCGTATCACTTTCCCAAGCCCTTCATCGAGCACGCCGAATACGTTCGCGCTCGCCCGCACCGAAGGCGTCGCGCGCACCAGGAGCGCATGGCCCTCGCCGTTGATGGCGGAGCGCACCGCCTGTTCATGCGGGTTTTCGCCGGGCATCTCAACCCAAATCAGCCCGCCGGCCCAGTCAAAAAACATCTGCGCACCCGTCGCGGACGCGATTGCGCCACCGATTTTCGCGCCGGAGGTCGGAGTCACGGAAAGACGCCAAAGCGCGTTCGCCGTTTTTCCGGAAAATGGAACGGCATCGCGCACAGCGCGCCAGAAGGTGCGGGATTCGTCCGCCTTCAGCACAGCGAGCGAGCCGAAGGATTTCAGCATCGCCTCTAACTTCCCGCGCCGATAGGCGATCGAGGGCGCGATACCTTCCAGGCGGAATGCCATGACGGAAGAATTTCCGCCGGCGACCGCTTTCACCGGCAGCTTCGCGGCGATCGCTTGCGGAAAATGCGCGGCGCCCGAAACATCGCAGGCCGAGCCCATCGCAAGCGCCATCGCCTCGACGGCGCGGGCGTCGGAAAGGCCGAGCGCGAGCACGCTTTCGACATCCTCGGCGGCCGGCAGCACCTTCAGCGTGATTTCGGTCATTACCGCGAGCGTCCCAAACGAGCCCGCCATCAATTTCGGCAGATCGTAGCCGGTGACGTTTTTCACGACGCGGCCGCCCGCCTTGAAAATCTCGCCGCGGCCGGAGACGCATTTCACGCCGAGCGTGTGATCGCGCGAAGCCCCCGCCTTGATGCGGCGGGGGCCGGAAAAGTTCACCGCGAGCATTCCACCAAGCGTCCCCTCACCCGGCTTGCCGCCGAGAATCGGGCCCAAATCCATCGGCTCGAAGGCGAATTCCTGTCTGTTGGCTGCAAGCACTTTTTCGACTTCGGCGATCGGCGTTCCCGCTTTCGCCGAGAACACCAATTCCTCCGGCTCGTAGAGCACGACGCCGGAAAGACCCGAGACATCGAGCGTAGTGTCATATTGCGCGGCGCGGCCGAGCGCGCGTTTTGACCCCTGGCCGATCAGTTCAAGCTTTTTTCCGCCGGAGGCCGCCCATGCGACGGCCTCGACGATCTCGTTCTCGTCGCGCGGCTTGAATGTGTCAGACATTTAGAACCTGGGCAGATCGGGAAACGGCACCTTGCCGGCGTGAATATGCATACGGCCAAGCTCGGCGCAGCGGTGAAGTTTCGGGAATACCTTGCCGGGATTGAGCAGGCCTTCCGCGTCGAAGGCGCATTTCAGCCGCTGCTGCTGCGCGAGATCGGTCTCGTTGAACATTGTCGGCATCAAATCGCGTTTCTCGACGCCGACGCCGTGCTCGCCGGTGAGCACGCCGCCGACTTCGACGCAAAGCTTCAAAATATCGGCGCCGAATTTTTCCGCGCGCTCCAGCTCATCCGTTTCGTTCGCATCGTAAAGAATGAGCGGGTGAAGATTGCCGTCGCCGGCATGAAAGACGTTCGCGACCCGAAGCTTGTAATGCTCGGATAGTTCGCGCATGCGCGCAAGCACGAGCGGAAGCTTGCCGCGCGGGATGGTGCCGTCCATGCAGTAGTAATCCGGCGAAATGCGCCCGACCGCAGGGAATGCCGCCTTGCGCCCGGCCCAGAACTTGATCCGCTCCTCTTCCGAGTTGGAGACACGCAAGGTGGTGGCGCCGCAGCTTTTCGCGATATCGCTCACGCGCTCCAGCAGGTGATTGCATTCGGCCTCGGGCCCATCGAGCTCGACGATCAGGAGCGCTTCGACGTCCAGCGGATAGCCGGCTTGCACGAAAGCTTCCGCCGCCGCGATCGCGGGCTTGTCCATCATTTCCATGCCGCCCGGAATGATGCCGGCGCCGATGATTTTGGCCACGCAATCGCCCGCGGCTTCCGAGGTGGGGAAGCCGAGCAGCACCGCGCGGGCGGTCTCCGGCTTCTTCAAGATGCGGACGGTGACTTCCGTGACGACGCCGAGCAGGCCTTCCGAGCCGATGATGACCGAGAGCAGGTCGTAGCCGTCGGCATCCAGATGCTTGCCGCCGATCCGCAGCACCTCGCCGGTGATCAGCACCATCTCGACGCCGAGCACGTTGTTCATGGTCAGGCCATATTTCAGGCAGTGCACGCCGCCGGAATTTTCCGCGACGTTGCCGCCGATCGAGCAAGCGATCTGCGACGAGGGATCGGGCGCGTAGTAAAAACCCTCGTGCTCGACGGCTTTGGTCACGCCCAAATTCGTGACGCCCGGCTGTACCATGGCGACGCGGTTCGCGTAGTCGATCTCAAGCACCCGGTTGAACTTCGCCATGCCGAGAAGAACGGCGTCTTCCAGCGGCAGCGAGCCGCCCGAAAGCGACGTGCCGGCGCCGCGCGGCACGACCTTGATCTTTTGATCGTAGCAATAGCGGAGAACTTGCGACACTTGCTCGACAGTTTCGGGCAGCACGACAACCATGGGGAGCGCGCGGTAAGCGGTGAGCCCGTCGGATTCGTAGGGCTTCATTTCGGTCGCGCTGTCGATCACCCCTTCGCCGGGCACGATCCTGCGCAGCGCCGCGACGATTTCCGCGCGGCGGCCGAGAACGCCCCGATCGAGTTCGGGCATGACGAGCGACATGGCTCCTCCGTTTCCCTGATATATCTAGTAGTTGCCGTGCAAAATAAAGGGAAACTTCGCGTTTTAGCTCTTTTTATCCGGCTCATTTTTATCGGGCTCGAACCCGTCTTCCGGCCGCGTAGGCGCGGGCTGCGTTACGGCCACCGCGTCGGAAGCGGGAAATGTCTCTTCCAGCCCCTCTTCGAGAATATCGTTGAGTTTGCGCTGGGTCTCGTCCGCGGGCTTCCTGTCCTTGCCGGTCATAATTTCCGCCTTTCGTCCCGCCCCGCGCCAAGCGGGCACCTCTTGCGTTGAGAAGTCAACCACTGCATCCGTATGCCCCGAAATTCGGGCGTGCTATCAGAGCGCGCTGCAAACTTCGGGGGAATTTCATGCCTGTCGTCACTTGCGTCGAGGATCTACGCGAGGTTGCGCACCGGAAGGTGCCGCGCATGTTCATCGATTACCTGGAAGCCGGCTCCTATTCGCAGGAAACGCTTGCCGCAAACCGCGCGGACCTGCAGGCAATCAAGCTCAAGCAAAAAATTCTCGTCGACGTCGAGAAGCGCTCGACCGCGACAAAAATACTCGGAAAGCCGGCATCTGTGCCGCTCGCGCTCGCGCCGATCGGGCTTTGCGGCATGCAGCGCGGGAACGGCGAAATCCTGGCAGCACGCGCGGCGGAGAAGGCGGGCATTCCGTTTTGCCTGAGCACGATGTCGGTGTGCTCGATCGAGGATGTCGCGAGCTCCGTCAGCCTGCCGTTCTGGTTTCAGCTTTATGTCATGCGCGACCGCAAATTCATCAAGCGCCTGATCGAGCGCGCGGCCGCCGCGAAATGCTCGGCGCTCGTACTCACGGTCGATCTGCAGGTGATCGGCCAGCGCCATAACGACATCAAGAACGGCCTCTCGGTGCCGCCGCGGCTCACGCTCCCGAACATTCTCGACATCATGACGAAGCCGCGCTGGGTCGCGAGCATCCTCACCGCGAAGCGGCGCAGCTTCGGGAATCTTGCGGAGGCGACCGCAGGCGGCGATACGAAATCGCTCTCGATCTGGATTCAAAATCAGTTCGACCCGACCCTGAACTGGGAAGATGTGAAGTGGATCCGCAAGCTCTGGAAGGGCCCGCTCGTCCTGAAGGGTATTCTGGAAGAGGAAGACGCCAAGCTCGCCGTAAAACACGGCGCCGACGCGATCGTGGTGTCGAACCACGGCGGCCGGCAGCTTGACGGAGCGCCCTCCTCGATCTCGGCGCTGCCGAAGATCGCGAAGGCAGTCGGCAAACAAGTTGAAATCCTGTTCGACGGCGGTATCCGCACCGGGCAGGACGTGATGCGCGCGCTGGCGCTTGGCGCCAAGGGCTGCATGATCGGCCGCTCTTATATCTACGGCCTCGGCGCTTACGGCGAGGAAGGGGTCACGACTGCGATCAATTGCATCACGAAGGAGCTCTCGACCACCATGGCGCTCACGGGCGTCAATACCATCGCCGAAATCGGGCCGCAGGTGATCTCGAAATAGCGTAACGCAGACATGTCAAATTCACACGCTTGTTCCGCTGTTTCGTGACGGCGGCGAGGGCTATCTCTCTCATTTCGAATACAGGAGAAGCCCCATGGCGGATGCAAGCCCATCGCCCAAGGTCGCGCTGATTACCGGCGCGAGCCGCGGCCTCGGCCGCAATACGGCGGTCAGCCTTGCCGAACGCGGTATCGACGTGATCGGCACCTATCATTCCAACAAGGTGGAAGCGGATTCGCTCACGACGGAAATCGCGAAAATGGGCCGCAAGGCCGCGATGCTTCAGCTCGACACCGGCAGCGTCAAAGCCTTCGATGCCTTCAAAGATACGTTTCAAAAGACGCTGAAAGAGACGTTTAGCCGCTCCGATTTCGACTTTCTCGTCAACAACGCCGGGATCGGCATTAGCGGAACGATCGCCGAAATGAAGGAAGAAGATTTCGACCGGCTGATCGACGTGAACCTGAAGGGCGTCTATTTCCTCACACAGAAACTGTTGCCGCTGATTAAGGACGGCGGGCGCATCATCAATCTCTCGTCCGGGCTCGCGCGTTTTTCGCTGCCGCGCATGTCCGCCTACGCGATGACGAAAGGCGGAATCGAAGTCTTCACGCGCTACCTCGCGAAGGAGCTCGGCCCGCGCGGGATTACCGCAAACACGGTCGCGCCCGGCGCGATCGAAACCGATTTCGGCGGCGGCCGCGTGCGCGACGATCCGGAGGCGAACAGGAGCGTCGCCGATATCACCGCGCTCGGCCGCGCGGGGCTGCCCGACGACATCGGCCCGATGATCGCGGCGCTGCTTTCGGACGACAATCGCTGGGTCAATGGCCAGCGTATCGAGGTTTCCGGCGGCGCGTTTCTCTGACGAAATTCCGGTCATGTCCTCGGACAAACGCCTTTAACTCCGCGCCCGGGATTTCTCCCGTCCGGAGCATTGCTTTTTCCCCGCTTCGCAAAGCGAGGGACCGGAGCGCCGCTTGGCGCACGGGTCTTCCATCATTGCCTCTCTTGCGAGAGGCGCGCTTCGCAGCGCTCCAGTTCGGCGGTTTCTCGGCCCGGGCCGCGCTTTTCGTGAGGCGTGAGCCTCTCCGTCAGCGAGCTCCTCGCGCCGGCACGTAGTTGCCGGAGGCGGTGCCCCGTGCCGTCCCGGTGGCGAAGTTACGAGCCTCGCCAGCAGGCGCCGGTTTCGCGCCGCATGCAAGCACGTCTGCAGACATGCCCCTCGTGGCGCGGGACAATGGAGAATATAGTCCTATCCCGAAAACTGTCAAGCGCCCTGTTTTCCGAGTGGTGTCTCATTTTCTGTCATCACCGGGCCGCAGCGTCCCGTGAGCGAAGCGAACGGCCGACGCTGCGAGACAATCAAGTCGGCTGTTGCCGACTTGAGCTTTAAAATACGCAACTCGGGCAGGCCCGAGTTGCGGTGATCCATGATGAATTTCGGTGCACGCGAGACGTCGAGACGCCGCGCTTCGCACGGCTCCTCAGGGCGAGGACTGGACTGTCATCCCGGGCGAGCGAAGCGAGGCCCGGGATCCAGATACACCGGCGTTTCTGGATCCCGGACAATCGCTTCGCGATTTCCGGGGTGACTTCGTCCTACTCTTCCTTGTACCCGTAGGCCGACACGTTCCCCCTTGCGCCATAATATTTGTACGGCAGGAATTTTCCGGACATGCCGATCTTCACGCGGTCGCCCTTCGGATCGGGCTGGCGCTCGATCATCATGTCGAAATCGATCGCCGACATGATGCCGTCGCCGAATTCCTCCTCGATCAGCGCCTTCCACGCCGGGCCGTTCACCATCACCAGCTCGTAGAAGCGGTAGATCAGCGGATCGGTCGGCGGCATCGGCGTGCCGGTGCCGCGCATCGGCACTTCGTTGATGAGCGCGGCTTCCGCTTTTGTGAGGCCGAACAATTCCTGCGCCTTTGCCGCTTGCGGCTTCGAAAGCTTCATCTGGCCGAGACAGGCCCCGACGATCAGCACTTCCGAATAGCCGCCGATCTTTTCGCAGATGTATTTCCAGGTCCAACCCTTCTCGCGCTTGATGTCGAGAATTTTCTCGGTGAGCTGTTCTCTTGTCATCGCACTCTCCCCATGGCTGCACGTCGCAAGCCTAATCGGCGTGCAATCGCCGTGCCATCGGGGGATGTGAAGGAGTGGAATGGTACAGCTGGGTGGAGTCGAACCACCGACCTCCTGTTCCACAGACAGGCGCTCTAACCAGCTGAGCTACAGCTGCACAACAAAATCGCGCGGAAGCTACGGGGAAACGGCCCCGTTTAGCAAGCCTTCGTATTATAACTCTTTCGAGCAGCAAAAAGCCCCCACCCGCTCGTTGCGCTCGCTTCCCTCCCTCCGCTTTGCGGGGGAGGGATTAAGGGCGGGGAAATAAAAAGAGCCCGGCCAAGGCCGGGCTCTTAAATCATGTAACTGCTTAATATTTACTGCAGCGTCTTCGAGACGCCGGCCTTGATCGGTTCCGAGGCTTCAGCGGCGATTTTCTGCGCCACCGCGGCGAGATCCTTCGCCTGCGCCGAGAGCGTCTCGAACTGCTTGCGGACATGGGCGGAGGAAAGCTCGACCGCGTCGGCGAGCGTCTTCGCGGCGAGCAGCTCGCGGGTGTAGTCGAACGCCGCGTTCACATTGGTGCGAAGCGCATCGAGCGCCTTCAGATTGAACTCCACCGCGCCCTTGCTGGCATTGGTGTAGCTGTCTTCAAGAACGCCGGTCGCCTGATCGGCGGCCGATTTGAACTGAGCGTAAGCGGCTTTCGCTTGCTGCACGCTCTTCTCGGTGAACTCGCGCACGACTTCCGGAACTTCGACGCCCGGCAAGTTAAATGAGGTCTCGGCCATTTCCTGCTCCTGTGCTTGCCGCACGATGCGGCGAGGGCTCAAAAGAAGAATATAGAGACCTTATTGTGCATTGCAACATAAATATTGCAATGCATCCTAAAGTTGAAGTCCTACGGCTTCGTCGCCTTGTCGAAAGCCGATTTCCCGGTTTCGGCAGCCGAGGTGCCCAGCGATTTCGCCTGCTCAGCAAGATTCTTCATCTGCGCCTGGGCGAACTCGGTTTGCAGCCGCACGACCTCCTGCACGTCCCTGGCGCTCACCAGTTTCTGAATGAAATCGAGGCTGGCATTGACGTTATCCTCGGCGAAGCCCATCGCCTTGCGGCCCAGCTCGCGGGTATTGGCCTGAACGCTCTCGGCGGATTTTTCCATGCTGCCGAGAGCCTTGCTGGCGGCATCCATATATCCCTCAAATGCCTTGCGCGCCTCGCTCACGCTCTTTTCGGCGAATGCCCGCATTTCGGCGGGGATCTCCATTCCAGTCGGATTGCTCGTCATTGGGAACCTCCCGTAGGTTAACCTTTCCACCCAATCCACCGATAGCATGAACCGCGAGCCGTGGCTTTTCCAGAGCCTAAGTCCTAAACCTTTCGAAAGGACGGGTTTTCGCGCAAATACGCGACCCGGGGACAGGATTTAACAATGCCCTCGCTGCCGCCAATCGCAGGATTGCTCGCTGACGCGCGGATTGCCGCCCTCGTCGCGGTGCCGCAGCCCGCGCTCCTGTTCGGCGCGGAGGGACAGTTACTGTTCGCGAACCCGGCGGGACTGAAACTGACGGGCACGGCCACGCTGCCGGAAGCGGCGCAACGCGAAGTTCAAGCGCTCGGCCCGGTCGCGGAAACCGCGATGCAATTGGCCGGGCACCTTCCTGCCGCCGGCGCGCCGCGCTTGCAGCGTCTGCGGCTTCCGAATTTCATGCAGCCGCAGACTTTCGCTTTCTCTCGTTTGGCGCTTGCGGACGGCGGCGAAGCAATTCTTGCCGCGGGGCTCGATGCCGCGCGCGAGAAGACCCCGTCTCTCCCCGAAGCGCTGGGTGCAATGCTGGACGAACACGACGCTTTTGCGCTCTTCAGCCTCGACGGCGATCTCATCGAAGCAAATCCGCTCGCGCAACTCGCGATCGGCGAAGCAGAAAGCCTGCAGGAACTGAACCCCGCGGCTTCGATCGCGCTCGATGCGCTTCGCACGGGAAAGCCGGAAGAGCTTTCCTTCGGCGCGCTGAAACTCGTGCTTCGCCGCATTGGCACGAAAGCCAATGCCGCGATCCTCGCCTTTTTCGCGGATGCAGAACAGCCGGAGATCGAAACACAGGCGCCCGAAGCCGAGCAAGCGGCAATCGATGAATCGAAACCGGCTCCCGCCCGCTTTGTCTGGCGCACCAACAAGGACGGGATCATCTCGAGCGTCTCGCCCGAGCTTGCGGCCGCCGTCGGCGTTGCGAGCGCGGATATCGCCGGGCTCGACTGGTCGGCGGCGGCCGCGAAGATCGGCATCCAAAATGCCGAACGCGCCACCGCCGCCATTGCCCGGCACGACACCTGGTCGGGCATCACCGTCTTGTGGCCGATCGCGGGCCGCGAACAGGCGCGGCCGGTGGATCTTGCGGCGCTCCCCGTTTTCGACCGCGAGCGGCGCTTTCAGGGCTATCGCGGCTTCGGGGTTTTCCGCGAGCCGGTGGCGCTGAAGCTGGCGCAGACAGAGCCCGGCACGGAAGCGCGGGAAGTCCCGGTTTTCGAGGAGCGGCCCGAAAATGTGGTGCCGCTCCGCGTTGTCCCCTCCTCCGCGCCCGTGCCGCGCGAATTGTCGGAAACCGAGCGGAACGCTTTTCGCGAAATCGCGCGCACGATCGGCGAGCAGATCAATGGAGTAAACGGGGCGATCCGCTTTCCGCGCGAGGGCGACTTATCCGGCACTGCCGAAGCCTCGGCGGGCGAACGCGCGCTTCTCGACAAAATGCCCGTGGGCATTGTCGTCCACCGCAACGAACGCGTGCTCTACGCGAACCGCACGGCCCTCGAATGGATCGGATTGCCGAATATCGAAGCGATGCAGGAAGAAGGCGGGCTCTACCGGCTGTTCGCGGGGGTGCCGTCGATCAGCGCGAGCGTGCCGGACGAGGAAAGCCGCACGCTTGCGATCGCGGGCAAGGATGGCGCGCCGATTCCGGTGGAAGCGAAGCTCGTCTCGTTGCCATGGCAGGGCGAAACGGCGCTCGCCTATATTCTCACGCGCGCGACCGGCGCGCCGAGCGAAACGAGCGCGCTCAAGCTTCGCGACGCGGAAGCGCTCAGCGAAGAATTGCGCGGCATTCTCGATACGGCGACCGACGGCATTCTCTTGATCGACCGCAACGGGCTGATCCTCAGCCTCAACCGCTCGGCGGAAGCCCTCTTCGGCTACGACTCCGAGGAGCTCGAAGGCCAGCCCTTCACGCGGCTGTTCGCGCCGGAGAGCCATCGCGCGGCGGTGGATTATCTCGAAGGCATCTCCGCCAACAATTTCGCGAGCCTCTTGAACGACGGCCGCGAAATGATCGGCCAGGTCAAGGGCGGCGGATTGATCCCGGTGTTCATGACGCTCGGCCGCGTCGGCGAAAGCATGCAGAAATTCTGCGCGGTGTTCCGCGACATCACGCAATGGAAACGGGCGGAAGAAGAATTGATCGAAGCGAAACGCAAAGCGGAGCAGTCGAGCAGCGCGAAATCGGATTTCCTCGCCAAGATCAGCCACGAGATCCGCACGCCGCTCAATGCGATCATCGGTTTTGCCGACGTCATGCGGGAGGAGCGCTTCGGCCCGATCGGCAACGATCGCTACCGCGAATATCTCAAGGACATTCAGACTTCCGGCGCGCATCTTGTCTCGTTGATTAACGACCTCCTCGATCTTTCGAAGATCGAGGCCGGCAAGGTAGATCTTTCGTTTTCCGGCGTCGATTTGAACGACATCGCGCGGCAATGCATGGCGATTATGCAGACGCAGGCGAACCGCGAACGCATCATCATCCGCACGTCGCTCTTCCCCGATCTGCCGCAGGTGGTCGCGGACGTGCGTTCGATCCGGCAGATCGTGCTCAATCTTCTCTCGAACTCGATCAAGTTCACGCCGCCGGGCGGGCAGGTGATCGTCTCGACCCAGCTTACGGAAAAAGGCGAAGTGCTCCTGCGGGTACGTGACACCGGCGTTGGCATGTCGGAAGCGGAAGTCGCGACCGCGATGGAACCGTTCCGCCAGCTTTCAACCTCGACGCCCGGAAGCGGGCTCGGCTTGCCGCTCACCAAGGCGCTCACCGAGGCAAACCGGGCTTCGTTCTCGGTGAAGAGCACTGTGAACGCGGGAACGCTCGTGGAAATCACCTTTCCCGCAAACCGGGTGCTTGCCGGTTGAGCCAGATCATAGCGGAACCTTCCCCCTTCGAAGAATTTAGTTGACGGCGTCCTTCTGGGATGGCAGAAAAATCGTGGCAGAACAATAACTTAGAGCAATTCTAATCTGCCGCGGGGAATTTGGCGTGATCGTCTGCTCTTGCAACGTTCTTTCCGAGGCCCAGGTCCGCGACAGCATCGCGGCCGATACCGGCCCGCGGAAAACCATCGAGGTCTATCGTTGCCTCGGCTGCAGCCCGCAGTGCGGCCGCTGCGCTCGTACGATCCGCGCGATCATGGACGATGCCCTTGGCCGCGCCTGCGAGAGCTGCCCCGCTGCCTGTCCCGCGATCAGCGAATAATTTCTGCTTACAACCGGCGCTCTAGTGAAACTGGCGTTTCGGTCCTCTCCAATTTAGAATGATTCTGGATTGTAGTTCAGAACCATTCAAATGAGAGAAGGCCATGAAAGGCGACCCGAAAGTTATCGAATATCTCAACAAGGGGCTGCGCTCGGAACTCACAGCGGTCAGCCAGTACTGGCTGCATTATCGCCTGCTCGATAACTGGGGCTTGAAGGATCTCGCCAAGAAATGGCGCGAGGAATCGATCGAGGAAATGCGCCACGCCGACCGCTTCGTGGAGCGCATCATCTTTCTCGACGGCTTTCCGAACATGCAGGTGCTCGATCCGCTCCACATCGGGCAGAGCGTGAAGGAAATTCTCGACGCGGACCTTGCCGCCGAAGTCGGCGCCCGCGCGCTCTATCAGGAAGCGGCGACCTATTGCCACTCAGTGAAGGATTACGTGAGCCGCGACCTGTTCGAGGATCTGATGGCCGACGAGGAAGGCCATATCGACTTCCTCGAGACGCAACTCGATCTCGTCAAGAAGCTCGGCGTCGAGCTCTACTCGCAGCATCACATCGGCGAGCTACACGAGGACGGGAAGGACTAAATCTTGTCATTCCGGAAGCCGAGCGTAGCGAGGCTGTCCGGAATCCAGTTCTGGATTCCGGGTTCGCGGGCTTTGCCCGCGCCCCGGAATGACGGCTGACTTCTTTCCCACGCTTAATCCAGCTCAAGCTTCATGCCTTCGTGCGTAGCGACGAAGCCGAGACGCTCGTAGAAACGGTGCGCGTCCGACCGCTTTTTGTCGGTCGTGAGTTGCACGATCGAACAGCCTTCCTTGCGGGCGAGATCGATCGCCGCTTCGATCATCTGCTGGCCGAAACCTCCGCCGCGATGACGGCTGGATACGCGCACGGCCTCGATCTGCGCCCGCCGCGCGCCCTTGCGGGAAAGACCGGCGATGAAGGTGAGCTGCAAGGTTCCGACGATCTCGCCGCCGCTTTCCGCGATCAGGATGAAATTGTTGGCGTCGTGCGCCATTGCGTCATAGGCCGCGTAGTAAGGCTGCAAGTCCTCCGTCTGCTCGCGTCCGCGGCCGAGCCCGTCATCGGCCAGCATTCGGACGATCGCCGGAACGTCCTCACGCGTCGCTTTACGCAGAATCATTTTCAACGCATCAACGCCGGAATGTTTTTATAAAGCTCCAGCGCCTCGGGATTGGCGAGAGCTTCGGTATTCTTCACCGGCCGGCCGTGGACGACATCGCGCACGGCGATCTCGGTGATCTTGCCGGAGCGCGTTCGCGGAATGTCCGCGATCGGAACGATGCGCGCGGGGACGTGGCGCGGGCTCGCGCCGGTGCGGATTTGCTTCTTGATGCGGTCCATCATCGCGTCGTCGAACTTAGCGCCTTCTCGCATCTTCACGAACAGAACGATGCGCACGTCGTTGTCCCACTCCTGGCCGATCGCGAGGCATTCGACGATTTCGGGAATTTGCTCCACTTGCGCATAAATCTCGGCGGTGCCGATCCGCACGCCGCCGGGGTTGAGCGTCGCGTCCGAGCGGCCGTGAATGATCATGCCGCCGTGCTCCGTCCATTCGGCGAAGTCGCCGTGGCACCACACGCCGGGGAATCGCTCGAAATAGGCGGAACGATATTTTTTCCCGTCCAGGTCGTTCCAGAACCGCACCGGCATCGACGGAAAAGCCTTGGTGCAAACCAGCTCGCCGCGCTCGCCTTTCACGGGCTTGCCGTCTTCCGACCAGACGTCGACGGCCATGCCGAGGCCCGGCGCCTGGATTTCGCCCTTCCACACCGGCGACGTCGGCTCCCCCAGCACGAAGCAGGCGCCTAAATCGGTGCCGCCCGAGATCGAGGCGAGATGCACGCCGCTTTTGATCGCTTCGTTGACGAAATCGAAGCTTTCCGGCGCGAGTGGCGAGCCCGTGGACGTAATCAGCCGCACGGAGGAAAGATCGTATTTATCCTTCGGAACGAGGCTCGATTTCTTCACCGCGTCGATATATTTCGCCGATGTGCCGAAGAGATTGATCCTCTCCTCCTCGACGTAGCGGAAGAGCACCCCTTCGTCGGGCGCGAAGGGGGAGCCGTCATAGAGACAAAGCGTGGCTTCGCTCGCGAGCGCCGAAACCAGCCAGTTCCACATCATCCAGCCGAGCGTGCTGAAATAGAAAACCCGCTCGCCCGGGCGGATGTCGCAATGCAGCCTGTGCTCTTTCAGATGCTGCAAGAGCATTCCGCCTGCGCCGTGCACGATGCATTTCGGAACGCCCGTGGTGCCGGAGGAGTACAGAATGTAGAGGGGGTGATCGAAGGGAAGCCGCTCGAAAGCGAGCGCCTTCGGCGAAAACGGCTTCAAAAATTCGTCCAGCGTGACGCCCCGCGGGATCGATCCCGCCGCGGCGGCGGCTTCATCGAGATAAGATACGACAACGACTTTCTCGACCGTCGGCAAATGGCCCGCGATCGCCTTCACTTTTTCCGCAATCTGAATGCGCTTGCCGTTGTACCAGTAGCCGTCGCAGGCAAAAAACAGCTTCGGCTCGATCTGGCCGAAGCGGTCAACCACGCCGCGCTCGCCGAAATCCGGCGAGCAGGAAGAAAAAATCGCGCCGATCGAAGAAACCGCAAGCAGAAGCGCGACCGATTCCGGCAGGTTCGGCAGCATCGCCGCGACGCGGTCGTCTTTCTTGACTCCAGCGGCTATGAGCGCCTGTTGCAGGCGCGACACGAGCTCGTCGAGCTCCGCGTAGGAAAAGCGGCGAAGCGCCTTGTCCTCGCCGCGAAACAGAATCGCGGTGCCGCTGTCGTGCCGGCGCAAGAGATTCTCGGCGTAGTTGAGTTTCGCGTCCGGGAAAAATTTCGCGCCCGGCATTTTGTCGCCGTCGGCGAGATGCCGGGCACCTTTCTCGCCGATCACCCCGCAGAAATCCCAGAGGAGATCCCAGAATGCCGCGCGGTTTTCGACCGACCAGGCATGCAAATCGCGATAATTTTTCAGCGCGACCGAATGCCGCTCGTTTGCGGCAGCGCGGAATGCGGTCATCTGCGAAGCCGCGACCCGCGCTTCCGACGGTTTCCACAACGGTTTTTCAGCCTTCACGACGCGTCTCTCTCCCTTAAATCGTTCTAATTCATAGCATTTGGCAAAATTTCTGCAGCGCCGGACCGCGACAAGTGCCTCCGCCTATGTTAATGATCAACTCCCATTTCAGACAAGAAACGAGCCGTGAACGTTATCCGAATCAAACGGATCACCGCTGCCGCGCTATTCGTGACGCTGGGGGTTTTTTGCGTCCTTGCCGCATTGCCCTACACCGTGCCACGGCACGAGATCCGGGAAGCGGTAGCGCGCGCACTTGCGGCCGCGACCGGCGTCACCCCGGACATCGGCGGGGCGCATTTATCGTTTTTTCCGCGCCCTGCTGCGCGTTTCGATGACATCCGCTTCGGCGACAGCGGCAAGGATGACCTTTCGGCAGGCTCGCTTCGGGCGACCATCAGACTTCTGCCACTGCTTTTCGGGCGGGCCGAAGTGGCGAATCTCATTTTTGAACGGGCCCACCTTCATTTTGAAGCCGGCCCTGATGGGGTGCGGCTTCTAGGCCTGCCGCTCCGCCCGCACTCCACCGCGGGCGAAATGACGAGTCCTCCGGAAATCCGGATTGCGGATAGCGCCGTCGATATTCGCTCGTCGGACGGGGAACGAACCGAAAGGTTGTCCGGGGTGAACGCGTCGCTCGCCTGGTCCGGCGCGAGCCTCTCCACGCACGCTTCGTTCCAATGGCGGGGCATGCCGAGCACCTTGAGCATTCAGATCGCTGACGCCGGCGCGCTCGGTGAAAATGCGAAAAGCGCCGTGCGCTTGCGGTTCGAGGCCGAAGCCCTGCGCGCCGCGTTTGACGGGGAATTCGCCTTCCGCAAGGGCCTGCAGGCCGACGGCGCACTGTCTTTGGAGTCGCGTTCGCTGCGCAATATGCTTGCCGCCTTCGGCATTGAAGTCCCGACGCGGGGCGGCTTCGGCGCCTTCGCGTTAAAATCGCGTGCGCAAATCACGCCAGCCGCGCTAACCGCGTCGAAGCTCTCGATCGAGCTGGACGGCAATCGTGCCGACGGCACGCTCTCGCTCGCGATCGACTCGAAACGGCCGGTGCTACAGGGAACGCTTGCTGCGGACACCGCCGACTTCACCTCCTATATGAACGGATTTTCGCTGGTCAGCGCCGACAAGCGCGACTGGAGCAAGGAGGCGCTCGACATCAAGCCGCTCTCGGGCTTCGACCTCGATCTTCGCCTCTCGGCGGGAAAAGTCATTTTCGGCAAAGCCGAGGCTTTCAAGGTCGCGCTCGCGGCTTCGGTGAAGGAAGGCCGCTTCACGCTTTCCGCCGGCGAAGGACAGATGTTCGGCGGGATTCTGAGCGGAACGGCGGCGATCGGCCCCGCGCCCGAGGGAACGAATGTACGCATCAACGCGAGCATCAAAAATTTCAACAGCGCGCAGGGTATCGGCGCATTGACCGGCAACCGGAATCTCGAAGGCACCGGGTCCTTCACGCTTGCGCTTTCCGGATCGGGGGCGAGCGTAAACGCGATCACACACGATCTGAAAGGCGATGCCGAGCTTTCGGTGCTCGACGGCGCGTTGCAAGGAGTCAACGTCGAAGGCGCGCTCCGCACGCTTGCCAAAAAGCCGCTCGCGGCGGTCTCCGACCTCCGCGGTGGGCGCACGCCGTTCGACCGCTTTATCGCGAAGCTCGCGATCAACGACGGCAACGCCGCCTTCGAACGGGCACAGATCGAAAGCGGCAGCGTCACTGTGACGCTGCACGGCCGCGCGTCGATCCCCGAGCGCGATCTCAACCTGCGCGGCGTTGCGAGCCTGGTGTCGCCGCCCGATGCGAACAATGTTTCGCTGCCATTCCTGGTGCGCGGAAGCTGGGATAGCCCGCGGGTTTCGCCGGACGGGCCCGCTATGCTGCGGCACTCCAGCCTGCCGGGCAAAATGCAGGCGGCGCTGCCCTAGCGCCCGCGGATCGGGTCGCTCGAGAGCCGAGCGTAAAGCAGGTGATCCTGCCATTTGCCGGCGATGCAGAGATATTTTCGCGCATAGCCCTCGCGTTGAAAGCCTGATTTTTCCAGCAAGCGCACGGAGGCCGTGTTTTCGGGGATGCAGGCGGCTTCAATGCGTTTCAGGCCGAGCGCTCCGTGGGAAAAGGGAATCATGGCGGCGACGGCCGCGCTCATATAGCCCTGCCCGGCATAACGCGCGCCCATCCAGTAGCCGAGATTTGCGGATTGCGCGACGCCGCGGCGGACATTGCTCAAGGTCGCGCCGCCCAGGAGGCGCTTGTCGCCGGTGCGGAAGATCAAAAACGGATAGCTGAGATCGTCGCGGATTTCGGCGGCGTAACGGCGGAGGCGGTTGCGAAAAGCGCTCCGCGTCAAATCGTCAGCGGGCCACTCCGGTTCCCAAGGCTCGAGGAAAGCGCGGCTGCGCTCCCTGAGGTCGGCCCACTCTTCGTAATCGCTCATCAGAGGCGCGCGCAGGTAAACACCCGCCCCTTCGATCAAAGGCTGCGGTTCGGACCAGGGAGCCGACCGAAAGAGCGCCATCGCACCTCAATCGAGTTAGGCCGCTTTCTGCGTGAGATTTTCCGCGATGCGCGCGGCGGATTCAATACCTGCTTTTGGGCCCAATCCCGCGAAAGTGGGCCGGCTCGACGAGAGCAGCGTACGGGCGGCCGCGCGCATATCCTCGACGGTTACCGCGTCAACCCGCCGCACAATTTCGTCGATGGGAACAATTCGGCCATAAAACAGAAGCTGGCGCGCGAGCTGGTCGGCGCGCGCGCCGGAGCTTTCAAGCGCCATCAGGAGGCCGACCTTCATCATCGCCTTCGCGCGGGCGATTTCGGCCTCGGTCGTTTTTTCCGCGGCCTCGAACAATTGCTCGCCGATCACGGTCATGAGCTCCGTGCAGTCGCGCGGATCGGTGCCGGCATAGACCGAGAACATGCCGGTGTCCGCATAGGCCGAGTGAAAGGCATAGACCGAATAACAAAGCCCGCGCTTCTCGCGCACTTCCTGGAAGAGGCGGGAGGACGAACCGCCGCCGAGAACATTCGCAAAAACCTGCACCGCGTAATAGTCCGGTGCGTGCAGCGAGCGTCCCTCGTAGCCGAGCACGATATGGGTCTGTTCCAGATCGCGTGCGTAGATTTCAGCGCCGCCGGCATAGCGCGCGGGCGCCGCCACCGGCGCGGAGGATGCGGGAATCGCCGCGAGCTGCTTCGCCATTTGATCTACGACTTGCCGATGCTCGATCGCGCCTGCGGCGCTCACCACCATCTGCGGCGCGCGATAGTGATGGTGCATGTAGTCGCGCAGGCTCGCGGGCGATTGCGATTTCACCGATTGCGGCGTGCCGAGAATGGGCCGGCCGATCGGCTGATCGGGAAAGGCACGCTTCTGGAACAGCTCGTAAATATAGTCTTCGGGCGTGTCGTTGGCCGCGCCGATTTCCTGCAGGATCACGCTCTTTTCGCGCGCGAGCTCCTCCTCGACGAACGTGGGCTCGGTCAGAATGTCGGCAAGAACATCGAGCGCAAGCGGTACGTCTTCGCCGAGCACGCGGGCGTAATAGCCGGTACTCTCGAGGCCGGTGGACGCGTTCAGGTCACCGCCGACATTCTCGATTTCTTCGGCGATCGCGAGCGCGCTTCTCCGCTTGGTGCCTTTGAACGCCATGTGTTCGAGTAGATGCGATATGCCGTTTTCGCGCAGCTCCTCGTAGCGCGTGCCGGCACCGACCCAGATCCCGAGCGAGGCCGTGCGAAGCTGCGGCATCGCTTCCGTAACGATAGTGAGGCCGCTGTCGAGCTTCGTGATTTGCGTGGCCGGACTCATGCGGAAGCTCCTTCACGAACGCGGGAATGCTCGGAGACGTAGCGGGCGACCGTCTTGAGATCGGCGGGCAGAACGTCAAAACGCTCCTTGCGTTTCGTAAGATCGGAAAGCCGCGGCGGAAGCGCGGGGCGAATGTCGCTCGCCTTTTCAACGGCATCGGGAAATTTTGCCGGGTGCGCGGTACCGAGCGAGACGTAAGGCGCTTTCACCTTGAGCTTGCGCGCGACCGCGATGCCAACCGCGCTATGCGGATCGAGCAGATACCCGCTCTCCTGATAAACCGCGCGGATAGTGGCGAGTGTTTCGGCTTCATCGGCGCGGCCGGCGTCGAAAATCTCGCGAATCGCGGCAAGCGGCTTTTCGGCAATCGAAAAGCCGCCGGACGGGAGCTCGTCCATGATCTTGCGGACCGCGCCCGCGTCGCGGCCATAGGCGTCGAACAGAAGCCGTTCGAAATTCGACGAGATTTGAATGTCCATGGCGGGCGATTCGGTTGCGATGACGGGACGCAGCTCGTAGCGTCCGGAAGTCAGCGTGCGCGCGAGAATGTCGTTTACATTGGTCGCGATCACGAGGCGTTCAACGGGCAACCCCATTTGCTTCGCGACATAGCCCGCGAAGATGTCGCCGAAATTTCCGGTCGGCACGACAAACGAAAGCTTTTTGTCGGGCGCCCCGAGGGAAACCGCCGCGGTGAAGTAATAGACGATCTGGGCGACGATGCGCGCGAAATTGATCGAGTTCACGCCGGAAAGCTTCAATCGATCGCGGAAAGCGTGGTCGTTGAAGAGGCCTTTCACGATCGCCTGGCAATCGTCGAAGGTGCCGTCGATCGCAAGCGCATGAATGTTGCTTTCGGTTGCGGTTGTCATCATCAACCGCTGCACGTCGGAAACGCGCCCCTGCGGAAACAGCATCACAAGGTCGGCGCGCTCGCGCCCCCGGAACGCCTCGACTGCGGCACCGCCGGTATCGCCCGAGGTCGCGCCGACGATAGTGACACGCTGATTGCGCACGGAAAGCGCATGATCCATGAGCCGCGCGAGCAACTGCATCGCCACATCCTTGAAGGCGAGCGTCGGCCCGTGGAAAAGCTCCAGCAGATACTCACCGGACTTCAGCTCGTGAAGCGGCGCGACCGCGGGCAAATCGAAGGTCGTGTAAGCCTCGCCGATCATGCGCTTCAAATCGGCGCCGGAAATGCTTCCGCCGACAAACGGCTTGATCACTTCGAACGCGGTCTCGGCGTAAGACTTTCCCTTGAAACCCTTGATTGCATCGCTTGAAAGCTGTGGCCAGGATTCGGGCACATAGAGGCCGCCGTCGCGGGCGAGCGCCGCGAGCAAAACGTCGATGAAGGAGGCGGAAGGCGCATCGCCGCGGGTTGAAATATATTTCATTGGTTTCCTGGCCGGGCCGGGAAACTAGGCGCGCCCGGCAGGCGATTCAAGCGCGCCGCTCAAGCGTTCTCGCGCTTCCATTCTTTCCATCCAAAGGCTGCGAAAACGGCGGCCAGCGCGAAAGCAAGCCCAAACCACGTGACGGCGTATTGCAGGTGGTTATTCAGGAACGAGACGCGGGTCTCGCCCGCTTGCGGCAGGCCGTTCGGGCCGCTCGTCTCGGCGTCGATGAAGAAGGGCGCGACGCGGGAAAGCCCATAGGCCTTCGCGATCGCCGCCGGATCGCGCTCCTGCCAGATGCCGCGCGCGGGATCGTCGGCGGGCGTAAACCAGTGGCGGCCCTCCGGTATGCGAAGAAGACCGGTGACGGTGACCTGCTCGCCCTCCGGTCCCGCCCTGGTGGGAAGGTCCATGCGATCCATCGGCACGAAGCCGCGGTTGACGATGACCATGGAGCCATTCGCAAGCTCGAGCGGCGTCATCACCCAATAGCCGGGACCCGAGAATTTTCCTTTCGCGTCGGAGAGCAGTGCGTAGGCGAACGACTCTCGGCCGTAGCGGTATTTGCCGGTGACTTTCACGCGGCGATATTCATCGGTTTCCGCATTGACCTTCGGCCAGTCCTTCTCGTCGCGGAGAGGCGCGGCTTCCGTGGCGCTGTGGCGGCTTTCCGCACGGGCGATCAGTTCTTCCTTCCACGCAAGCCGCTGCAATTGCCAGAAGCCGAGCCCGCACAAAATGGCAAAGGCAACGAGGGCGAAGACGCCGGGCCACAAGAGCCGCTGCCAGAGCGGCTTGCGGGCGGCTTTCGTCGCCCGGCTGCGAGCGGATTGCTTCGGACGATTCACCGCTGATCCCGGTCGAGCTTTCCCTGCGCCGCCTTATGATGAAATTGCAGCGCGACCAAGATCCCCTTCAGCGGCCGCAAGAGACCGAGCGTGGAGGCAAGCACCAGCGGAATCCACAATACCGCGTGCACCCAATAAGGCGGCCGGAAGACGAATTCGACGACGACGGCGAGGCCTACGACAAGGAAACCCGCGATCAAGATCACGAACACCGCAGGCCCGTCGCCCGGATCGGCGGAACGGTAGTCGAACCCGCAAACGCTGCAGCGCTTCGCAAGATCGAGAAAGCCGGAGAACAACTTCCCCTGCCCGCAACTCGGACAGCGGCCGCGTATGCCGGCAAGATAGGGAGAGACCGGCGGAAAATCCGTGTGCCGGGTAGATGGCTTTTTCAGCCGCCGTGCTCCACTGCGACGCCCGCTCCCCACACGTAGATGAAGGTGAAGAGGAACAGCCAGACGACGTCGACGAAGTGCCAGTACCAGGCGGCCGCCTCGAAGCCGAAGTGATGCGTGGGCGTGAAGTGGCCGCGCATCGCGCGAAGCAGGCAGACGATGAGGAAGATCGTGCCGATGATGACATGCGCGCCATGGAAGCCCGTCGCCATGAAGAAGGTCGAGCCGTAGATGCCGCCGGTGAAGGTAAACGGCGCATGCGCATATTCATAAGCCTGCACGCAGGTGAAGGCGATACCGAGCAGGATGGTGAGCGCGAGCCCCTGCACCAGGCCCTTGCGGTCGTTTTCGATCAGCGCGTGGTGCGCCCAGGTCACGGTCGTGCCGGAGGTGAGCAGGATCAGCGTATTCAAAAGCGGGAAATGCCACGGATCGAGCGTCGTGATGTTCTTCGGCGGCCAAACGCCGCCGATCGCTTCGACGCGGAGATATTCGTGCGCATCGCCCGGAAACAGCGCGACGTCGAAATAGGCCCAGAACCACGCGACGAAGAACATCACCTCGGAGGCGATGAACATGATCATGCCATAGCGGAGGTGGAGCTGAACGACGCGGGTGTGATCGCCCTTGTACTGCGCTTCGTTGATGACGTCGCGCCACCAGGCGAACATCACGTAAACGATGCCGAGCGCGCCAACCGGCATGATCCAGGGCGTGCCGCCGTGAAACCAGTAGACGGCGCCGAGCGTGAGGATGACGGCGGAAATGCCGGTGACGACCGGCCACGGCGACGGGTCGACGAGATGATAATCGTGCTGTTTTACGTGAACGTCGGCCATCGTTCTTCTCCGTAGTCCCCTCTTGCAACCGCTCTAACAGCACGGCTTTTGCCGTGCCGCAAGCGCGATTTAGCGCAGTTTGTTGCCCTCCACCGCCGAGACCGAATTCGCCGGCTTCCTGGCGGGGAAGAATGTGTAGGAAAGCGTGATCGTGTCGAGCGAACGGAATTGCGGGTCCTTGTCGATCGCGGGATCGACGAAGAAAACGACCGGCATGTCCATCTTCTCGCCCGGCCCGAGCTTCTGATTCGTGAAGCAGAAGCATTGCAGCTTGTTGAAATAGCCCGCCGCCTCAGGCGGAGAGACATTGTAGGAGGCGATCCCTTCGGTCTCTGTCCGGCTGAAAGACTTCGCGGTGTAATGGAAAAGCGTCGTCTGGCCGATATTGATGGTGACCGAGGACTGGTCGGGACCGAAGGTCCACGGCAGACCGCCCGCGACATTGCCGTCGAAGCGTACCGTGATCTTGCGGGAAATCGGCGCTGACGGTGCCTCCTCCGCGACGAGGGGCGTCCCGCCGAATCCGGTGGTGCGGCAGAACCAGTTGTAGAGCGGGACGGCCGCGTAGGCCGCGCCGACCATTGCGACGGCGAAAACCGCACAAGAGAGCGCTACCGCCTGATGCCGGTTCAGGAGATACGTGCGCGGAGCAAGCGGAGGAATGACTTTGCCGCTTGTCCGGGTTTTCGCTCCGGTTTTCTTCTTCGCTTTCTTCATAGCGGACGATTCAATACTCCCGGCCCGAGCTTCACGATCGTGACCAGGTAAAACAGGATCGCAAAGCCCGCGAGCACAAGGGCGAGCGCGATCGAACGCGTGCGGCGAATGCGCTGCTGCTCCTCAGTGAGCACGATTCCGCGCTTTTGCTTTGTCGATGCCATTACCAGCCCATCCCTTCGACGAGAAGAACGGCAAACAACAAGAAAAGATAAAGAACGGAGAACGCGAACAGGCGCCTTGCCGCCATTTCGGCGGCGGCCCCGCGTGTCTTCCGCCAAACGTCGAGCGCGAGCGCGAAGAAAATCGCGCCAAGAACGGCGGATACAGCGCCGTAGAAAATCCCCGCGAAGCCGAGAAGCGCCGGCAGGACGCCGACCGCCGCCATGATCGCGGCATAGATCACGATCTGCTTTCGCGTCTCCTGGTCGCCGGCGACATTCGGAAGCATCGGAACGCCCACACGCGCGTAGTCGTCCTTGCGCAAAAGCGCGAGCGCCCAGAAATGCGGCGGCGTCCAGAAGAAAATCATCAGGAAAAGGATTATGCTTTCAAGGCCGATCGAGCCCGTCGCGGCAGCCCAGCCGATCATCGGCGGAAACGCGCCAGCCGCGCCCCCGATCACGATATTCTGGGCGGTCCAGCGCTTCAGCCACATCGTGTAGATGACGGCGTAGAAGAAGATCGTAAACGCAAGAAGCCCCGCCGCCAGGAACCCGGCGAACAGGCCCAGCATCACGACCGAAGCGACCGAAAGTGTGAGACCCACCGCGAGCGCCTCCCCCGCCGGTACGCGGCCCGCCGGGATCGGACGAGCACAGGTGCGCCCCATGCGCGCGTCGATATCGGCGTCCCACCACATGTTGAGCGCGCCCGACGCACCGGCGCCGATAGCGATGCAGAGAAGCGCCGTGAAGCCGAGGAACGGATGCAGGTCGCCATGCGCGCGAAGTAATCCGACAAGCGCCGTGAACACGACGAGCGACATCACGCGCGGCTTTAGAAGCGCGAAATAATCCGCAACATCCGAAAAGCCCGGCAGCACTTCGGCCGAGCGTGAGGCGCCGGCCTGGTTCATCTTACTTGATCCGCGGCAGCGTCTCGAAGGTGTGGAACGGCGGCGGCGACGAGACCGTCCACTCGAGGGTGGTGGCGCCTACGCCCCACGGATTGTCCGCGGCTCTCCGCTTCCTCATGAAGGCTTCCGCGATCGTATAGAGGAACACGAACATGCCGACGGTAGAAATCGCGGCGCCGATGGACGAAACCATGTTCCAGCCCGCGAAGGCGTCGGGATAATCGACAATGCGGCGCGGCATGCCGGAGAGCCCGAGGAAGTGCTGCGGGAAGAAAACGAGGTTCACTCCGATGAAGGTGAGCCAGAAATGCAGCTTTCCGAGAAATTCGGAATAGCTGTAACCGGTCATCTTCGGGAACCAGTAGTACCAGGCGCAGAAGATGCCGAAGGTGGCGCCGAGCGACATCGTGTAGTGGAAGTGCGCGATCACATAATAGGTATCGTGCAGCGAGCGATCGACACCGGCGTTCGAAATCACGACCCCGGTGACGCCGCCGATGGTGAACAGGAAGATGAATCCGATCGCCCACAACATCGGCGTGCGGAATTCGATCGAACCGCCCCACATCGTGGCGATCCAGGAGAATACCTTGATGCCCGTCGGCACCGCGATCACCATGGTCGCAACCATGAAATAGGCCTGCGCCGGGAAGCTCATGCCGACCGTGTACATGTGGTGCGCCCAGACGACGAAGCCGATCGCGCCGATCGCGACCATGGCGTAGGCCATTCCGAGATAGCCGAAGACCGGCTTCTTCGAGAAGGTCGAGATCACCTGGCTGATCACGCCGAAGGCGGGCAGCACGAGGATGTACACCTCGGGATGACCGAAGAACCAGAACAGGTGCTGAAAGAGAAGCGGATCGCCGCCGCCCTGTGGATCGAAGAAAGTCGTTCCGAAGTTACGGTCGGTGAGCAGCATCGTGATCGCGCCCGCGAGAACGGGCAGCGCCAGAAGAAGCAGGAACGCGGTCACCAGAATCGACCACACGAATAGCGGCATCTTGTGCAGCGTCATGCCGGGCGCGCGCATGTTCAGAATCGTAGTGATGAAATTGATCGCGCCGAGAATGGACGAGGCGCCCGCCAAATGCAGCGCGAAGATCACGCAGTCCATCGCCGGCCCCGGTTGTCCGGCTTTTGACGACAGCGGCGGGTAGATCGTCCACCCGCCTGCGAACCCCGTGCCTTCCGCGTCGCCCGGAACGAACATCGAAACGACGAGGAGGATGAGCGCCGCAACCAGGAACCAGTACGAGACGTTGTTCATGCGCGGGAACGCCATGTCCGGCGCGCCGATCATCAGCGGCACGAACCAGTTGCCGAAACCGCCGATCAAGGCCGGCATGATCATGAAGAAGATCATGATGACGCCATGGGCCGTCGCGACGGCATTGAAGGCGTGGGCGCTGTGGAAGAACTGCACGCCCGGCTCGGCAAGCTCGGCGCGCATCGCGGCGGAAAACAACCCGCCGAGCACGCCCGCGAAGATCGCTTCGATCAGATACAGCGTGCCGATATCCTTGTGGTTGGTGGAAAAGAGCCACCGCCGAATTCCCGTCGGATTGTGATGTTCGGCATGAGCTGCTGCATTAGCCATGATCTTCTACCTCTGTCTCGAATTTATTGCCGCGCCGGTTCGGCGGCGGACGCTACGTTGTTGGGCGCGAGGCCCGGCACGGCCGAATACTTCTTCTTCGCCTGTTCAACCCAGTTCGCGAATTCTTGTTCGCTCACGACCCGGACGGCGATCGGCATATAGGCGTGATTCTTGCCGCAAAGCTGCGAGCACTGGCCGTAATACATGCCTTCATGCTCGGCCTTGAGCCAGGTCTCGTTCAGACGGCCGGGAACCGCATCGATCTTGATGCCGAAGGACGGCACAGACCACGAGTGGATGATCCCCTCGCCCGTCACCTGCACGCGGACAACCTTGTTCACCGGCACGACAAGCGGGTTATCGACGGCCAGCAAGCGCGGCTGGTCAGGCTTGCGCTCGTTATCCTGCAGCATGACGGAATCGTAGCTGAAGCCGCCATTGTCCGGGTAGGCATAGGTCCACGTCCATTGCGCGGTGCCGGTTGCCTTCACCGTGAGATCGCTCTTCGGGATGGTGAGCTGATCGTACAGGAGCCGGAAAGACGGAATGGCGATGCCGACCAGGATGAGCACCGGGATTACGGTCCAGACGATTTCGAGCGGCGTGTTGTGCGTGACCCTCGATGGCCTCGGATTGCGCTTCGCATTGAAGGCATACATGCAGTAGCCAAGCAGCACCGTGACCAGAAGCGTGATGAGGGTGATGATAATCAAAAGCCAGCCATGGAAGGTTTCGATGAACTCCATGATCGGCGTCGCGGGCGGCTGGAAATAGATCTCCCATGGCGAAGGCTGGCCTCGCTGTGCAGCGGCCGCCGGAAGGAGTCCCGCGAGCGTGAAAAAAGCGGTCAAAGCCGTCTGATGAATTCTGTTCAACATTGGTCGCATTTCCGGTTCTTCTCTTTCGCCTCCGAGACCGCGCCCGGCCGCAATGCAACATACTATTGGGGACTTCCCTCCGGAACTCAACGAATGGTCAGCGCAAGGCCGCGCAAAATCGTTGTTTTTCCGGATGCTCCCCAAGATCGCGGATGGGCCGCGAATGCCGCGGCTTCGCGACCATCAAACATAATTCCACGGCCCTTTCAACGCCATAAGGCGAAAGCTGCAGGGCAAAAATTCCGCTCAGAACAGGCGATTTTTCGGATAATTCACCGCTCGCGCGCGCCGTATTCTTGACATGGACAGGCGGCGTTGTACCTCGGGCTACTTCCCGTCATACGGAAAGGGCGAAAACGATTCGCAGCGGCCGAAAGGAATGACAGCCTGGCTCCGTTCATGATGCATTTTTCCCGATTGGCAATTCTCGTTTCGGTCCTCTTCCTGGCCTTCTCATTTCCTGCGCGCGCGCAAGGTGTCGTGAAATCCGTTCACGGTGACTGGCAAATTCGTTGCGATACGCCGCCCGGCGCGAAAAACGAGCAATGCGCACTCATTCAAAGCGTTACCGCCGACGACCGCCCCAATGTCGGGCTCACCATCATTATTCTGAAGACCGCCGACCAGAAAGGCCGCCTGATGCGAGTGCTGGCGCCGCTCGGCGTCTTGTTGCCGAAAGGGCTCGGGCTCAAGGTCGACGGCACGGATATCGGCCGGGTCGGTTTCGTGCGGTGTCTCCCGAACGGCTGCGTCGCCGACGTCGAGATGGACGAAAAACTCGCAGGCCAGCTCAAGGGCGGCAAGGACGCCGTCTTCATTATCTTCCAGACACCGGAAGAAGGAATCGGCATTCCGGTGAGCCTGAACGGCTTCGCGCAGGGCTACGATAAACTGCCGTAAGCCCACGCGGTTCGCCCGATAAATCAGCACGGAAAATTCCGATTCCGTGATAAAGCCGCGCAAGAAAATCAGTTAGGTCCGCCGAAATGCAGCATGGCGCCGAATACGGCCTTCTCCTCCCACTTCTTGTTTTGCTCTGTGCGACGGTCGCGGCAGCACCGCTTGCGCGCCGGTTCGGGCTTTCGGCGGTGGTGGGCTATCTCGCCGCCGGTGTTGTGATCGGCCCGTTCGGCTTCGGATTTTTTCGCGACCCCCAGACGATCCTGAGCATTGCCGAACTTGGCGTGGTGATGCTGCTCTTCCTGATCGGCCTCGAATTAAAACTGAGCCGGCTGAAGGCGATGCGGCGGGCGATCTTCATCGGCGGCGCATTGCAGTTATCGATCACGACACTCGTCCTGTGGCCGCTTGCGATCTACGCGCTCGGCCTCGGCTTCGCAGGCGCGCTCGTTGCGAGTATCGCGCTCGCGATGTCGGCGACCTCGATCGCGCTGCAAATCCTGGACGAGCGCGGCGACCTGCAGACGCCCTACGGTCAGCGCGCCTTCGCGATCCTTTTGTTCCAGGACATCACGGTGGTGCCGATACTCGCGCTGATCCCGCTGCTCTCGCCCTGGCAGGTGAACGACGGCGGCGGTTTCTGGGGCGGCGTCGAGAAGGCCGCGATGGTCACGGCCACGATCGCGATCGTTTTTCTCGCCGGGCGCTATCTGATTAATCCCTTTTTCCAGATCCTCGCCCGCGCCAATGCGCGCGAGGTGATGACGGCGGCGGCGCTTCTTGTCGTGATCGGTACGGGACTCGCCGTGCAGCAAGCGGGCATGTCGATGGGCCTCGGCGCGTTTCTCGCAGGCCTCGTGCTCGCCGAGTCGAGCTACCGGCACGAGCTGGAAGCCGATATCGAGCCGTTCCGCGGCCTGCTGCTTGCGATCTTTTTCATGGGCGTCGGCATGTCGATCGACGTCGCCGTCGTGCAAGACAACATGCTGATCCTGTTCGCCGGCGCTGTCATCGTGACATTGCTCAAGGCCGGCATCATTTGGCTGATCTCGCAGATTAAAAGAGAGCTACGCGCCGACGCGTGGCGTGTCGGCGCCGTGCTCACCCCCGCGGGCGAATTCGCGTTCGTGCTGATCCCGCTCGGGCTTTCGATCGTGGTGCTCACGACGAAACAGGCGAGCCTCGTGGTCGCGCTCGCCGGCCTCACGATGCTGATAGGTCCGCCTTTTGCGACGCTCGTGGAGTGGCTGCGATCGAGAAAACGCGACGGCGAAGAGCCGGAATACGAGATCGAGGGGCTCGAGCAAACGCGCGGCTCGGTGCTGATCATCGGCTTCGGCCGCTTCGGCCAGATCGTCTCGCAATGCCTGCTCGCGCAGGAAGTCGACGTGACCGTGATCGACAACGACGCCGAGATGGTGCAGGCGGTCGCGCGCTTCGGCTTCAAGATTTACTACGGCGACGGGGCGAGGCTCGACGTCTTGCGCGCGGCGCATGCCGATAAGGCGCGCCTGATCGCGGTCTGCACCGACGGCGCGGAGAATACCGAGCGTATCGTCGATGTCATTCAGGCGAACTTCCCGGGCACGAAGCTTTATGTCCGCTCGTTCGACCGCGCGAGCACGCTCGCGCTCTTGTCGAAGAACGTGGACTACGAGATTCGCGAAACCTTCGAATCCGCGATCGAATTCGGCCGTGCTACGCTCGCCGAGCTTGGCGCGAACGACGAAACGATCGACGACATCGTCGACGATGTCCGCACCCGCGACCGCGAACGGCTCGCGCTGCAGCAGGCCGGCGGCATCTATGCGGGCGTCGACAAGATGCACCGCATCAAGCCGAAGCCAGAGCCCTTCACCGGCAAGAAGCGCGAGTCGCAAGCGCTCAATCCGGAGGCGAAGGACGTGATTGAAAAAGAAGAGCGCGAGGAAAAGGCAAAAGCTCAGTCGTGAAGCGCGTCGCCCCCTTTCCAGGGCCGCAGATAAACCGAAAGCGCGATCGGCATCGTCGCGCAGCGCTTCTATGAAGAGCATCCGCCGCGCGCGGAATATGTGCTGACCGAAAAGGGCCGCGAGCTCCGCCCGGTGATCAAAGAGCTGCGCGAGTGGGGCGAGAAGCACGAAATAACCGGCCCGGCGGTGCGAGCTTGCTCGATTTCCTGTAGAGGCGTCAGTACGCCAGCAAATCGAAAATCGGATCGACCGATTTCTTCCAGGGGCCATTATAGAGCTTCAGCAGCGCTTCCGCCTGCGTCTCGTTTCGCTCGACGATTTCCTCGAGCGGATCGAGATAACGCGCCTCGTCCCGGTTCATGAAGTCGAGCTGCATGCGTTGCGTGAGCCCCGCGCGCGCGAGCTTCAACATATTGCGCGCGATGTCCTGCACGCGGCGGCCGCGGATCTTGGCGTTCAGGCCGAATCTCGCCGTGTCCGCGCGCAATTGTTCGCGCTCTTCCGCCGTCCAGTCCTTCACCTCGTCCCACGCTTCATCGAGCGCGGGCTGGCAATACAGAAGCCCCACCCAAAGGGCGGGAAGCGCGCAAATCATTTTCATCGGGCCGTTATCGGCGCCGCGCATTTCGAGATAGCGCTTGAGGCGCACCTCCGGGAAAGCGGTGCTTGCGTGATTGGCCCAGTCGGAGATCGTTGCGCGCTCGCCCGGAAGCTTCGGGTGCTTGCCGTCAAGCAAGTCGCGGAACGAACTTCCGGAAACATCGATGTAAGTCGAGCCGCGCTTCACAAAATACATCGGCACATCGAGCAGATAATCGACATAGCGTTCGAAGCCCATGCCGGGATCGAACGCGAAGGGCAGCGTGCCCGTGCGGTCCGGGTCGGTGTCGCTCCAGATATGCGCGCGGTAGGACAGATAGCCGTTCGGTTTGCCGTCCGTGAAGGGCGAGTTCGCGAACATCGCCGTTGCGATCGGCTGCCAGGCAATTCCGACGCGCAACTTTTTCACCATATCTGTTTCCGACGAGAAATCGAGATTCGCCTGCACCGTGCAGGTGCGGAACATCATGTCGAGACCGAGCTTGCCGACCTTCGGCATATAGGCGGCCATGATTTTGTAGCGGCCCTTCGGCATCGCCGGCGTCTCGGCACGCGTCCAGGCCGGGCTCATGCCGACCGCGGCGAAGCCAATGCCGAGCGGCTGAGAGACTTCGCGCAACTGCGCGAGATGCGCATGCAGCTCTCGCGAAGTCTGGTGCAGGTTTTCGAGCGGCGCGCCGGAGAGCTCGAATTGACCGCCGGGCTCGAGCGAGATCGCGCCGCCGCCGGTCACGTCCGCAAGCCCAATGATGGTCTCGCCTTCCATGATCGGCTCCCAGCCGAGAAGATCGCGCATGCCATAGAGGATCGTGCAAATCCCGCGCGTGCAGTCGTAAGGCACGGGCTTATGGTCGCGCAGCATGAAGGGGAGTTTTTCGTGCTCGGTGCCGACCCGGAATTCGGAGGGCCGCTTGCAGCCGGCTTCGAGCCACGCAACGAGTTCGTTGCGCGACTCGATGGGAGTCATGTCGATCTGATCACGAGCCATACAGCGGTCTGCCGGGGCAGGGTAAAGTTGCGGGACGATATACGAGGCCCCGCGCCCCGGCTACAACGGCCGCCGTCTAAAAATTCATTGCAGGGTTGCTTCCGCGAGCCATGTCTTGACAGCGCCAAAAGCCTTGTTGCGGCTGCCGGTGCGCTGTTCGGCCTCGCGGAAAACGGCGATCTGCATGTCGGCGCTGGTGCCGGTGGACAGAATTTTGCGGACGTTTTCGATTTCGTGCCCGCAGTTCAGCTCGCCAATGTCCTCTTCGATCAGCTTGATCACACGATCAAGCTCTTCCGAAATTGGCACCGCTCGCCCCTCCCCGCGGTCGACGAAGCTGCCGTGGATGCCGTAGCGCTGCGCGCGCCACTTGTTCTCGACTGCGATCGCGCGGTCGACCGAACAGATATTCTTGTTCAGCTCCGGATGATTGTAGAGATGCCGCGCAAGCGCGCGATAGAGCGCCGCGAGGCCGACGGCATCCTCCACGCGGGTGCAAACGTCGGGTGCGCGCAATTCCAGCGTGGGATTCGCATTCGACGGGCGGATCGTCCACCAGATATAACTCGAATCCTGGATGACGCGCGTTTCGATCAGCGCATTGATATACGCCTCATAGTCTTCGTTACTTTCGAACAGCTCGGGAATGCCGGTGCGCGGCAGCTCGTCGTAGGCGGCAAGCCGGTAGCCCATGAGGCCCGTCGCGCGCGAGCGCCAGAACGGCGACGAAGTCGAAAGCGCAATGAAGAGAGGAATGTACGGGATAATCCGGCGCATGACGTCGACCCGGCGATCGACGTCAGGAAGAGCCACGTGCACGTGCATGCCGCAAAGCAAATTGCGCTCGCCGAGCATCTGCAGGTCCTGCATCATGCCGTCGTAACGGATTTTCTGCGTGGGCTGGCCGCCCGACCAGCCGGCCGTCGGATGGGTGCTCGCGGCGAAATAGGAAAGGCCGTGATCCGCCGCCACCACGCCGATCGTCTGGCGCAGGTTTTTCAATTCGTCGTGGATTTCTTCCATCGTATAGGCGGGCTTGGTCGAGATCTCGAGTTGCGATTGCAGCATCTCGCGGTTCATCACCGAGCCGACCTTGCGCTTCAGGTCGGAAAGAAACGCGGGCGCGGCCTTCTTGCGCAAGGCCTTGGTGTCGCCGTCGACGATGAAATACTCCTCCTCCACCCCGAAGCTGTAATTCTTTTCGGTCATGGAAACCTCCCTGCACGCGCAAACGACGGCAAAAAGCGAATCAGTTGTGGCGGTTGGTCCCCCGATCTCCTGCGCCCATACGGACCAAAATGAGGCGTGAGCGCTTTTCAACGCGCAAGGAAAAATTTGGTTCCGGGGGAAATCGGGGACATCTCGCAGTTGCGATATCTGCCGGCTGCAGCCGGACGAATCCGCTCTAGCGCCAGTCCCCGCGCACCGCCTGTAAAATCGCGAGCGCCGCCACTGCCGCCGTATCGGCCCGCAAGATGCGGGGACCGAGCGAAAGCCGGACGACGCGGTCATGGGCGAGAAGCGCTTCGCGCTCTTTCGCGTGGAATCCGCCTTCCGGACCGACGATCAGCGTGACCGGCCCTTCGGGTGCCGCAGCCAACGCGCGCAATGGATCGGCCCTTTCCGCGTCCTCGTCGCAGAACACCACAACGCGCTCGGACGGAATCGCAGCCAGCCACTCGGGGAAGGACAGCACCTCCTCGATCTCCGGCACAGCAAGAATCCCGCACTGCTCCGCCGCCTCGATCACATTGGCGCGCATACGCTCCATATTTACGCGCGTCACCTGCGTGTGTTGCGTGGTGACCGGCGTGAGCCGGCCCGCGCCCATTTCCACGGCCTTTTGCACGATGAAGTCGAAGCGCGCCTGTTTCACCGGCGCGAAGGCGTAATGCAGCGGGCTTGCCGAAGGCTGCGGCCGCGTTTGCGCGAGAATCTCGAGCTTCACATCCCGTTTGGAAGGAAGCGCAAGGCGCGCCTCCCATTCGCCGTCGCGGCCGTTAAAGACAAGAATCTTCGCGCCCGCCTCCAGCCGGAGCACATGGCGAAGATAGTGAACGGCCGATTCGCCCGGAATCACTGTCGCGCCGGCCGCGAGATCGGCGGAAATATGGAGCCGCGGCGTTCGAAAGTCGTAACGCGCCATAAAGTTAATGTTCCCCGGAGGTTAACCGCCCCGATCTTGCCCTAAATAGCGTTGTCTGGTTACGTCTATAGCGCTTGCCGGAGCTTGACGATGCGTTCTTTCTGGGTGTCCACCGCCGCGGGAGTTTCGATGCTGGCTTTCGCCGCGTCCAATGTCGCGGCGCAGGGCTTCGGCACCTTTGGCGGCGGCGGCATCGACTGCCAGGGCACGGTGAATGGCCTGATGACGGAACGCGACAAGGCCGGCAAGGCGCTGCAAGCAGCGAACAAACGAAAAGCCGACGTCAAGACCGCCTGCGGCCTGTTGAAAAATTACGTCTCCATCGAAAACAAGCTCTTGAAATTCCTGACCAGCGCCAAGGTCCAGTGCGGCGTGCCCGATAATTTCCTCAAACAGCTTGGCGAGGCTCACGCCAAGTCATCGCAGATGAGCGCGAAGGTTTGCCAGGCGGCCGCGAACGGCGGAGGCCCCGTACGCGGGCCGAGCGCGGGCTTAAGCGAGGCCCTTGGCGTGAACACCGTCGGCGGCAACAGAGGCGACGAGAAGCCGAGCGCTGTGTTCGATACGTTGCACGGCAACGTGCTCGGACAATGAGCGAAGCCGGACGGACAAGCCTCCGTCCGGTCGCCGACTCGACCGGAAACTGGGTCGATCGCCGGGCGCCATCCTGGACACAGCCTTATCTCCGCCTCGCGCGTGCCGACCGGCCGATCGGATCCTGGCTCCTGCTTCTTCCCTGCTGGTGGTCGACGGCGCTGGCGGTGATCGCCGCGGGCGCGCCATGGCCGGATTTGAAGCTCCTGATCCTGTTCGCAATCGGCGCCGTCGCCATGCGCGGCGCGGGCTGCACCTGGAACGACATTCTGGATCGCGATCTTGACGCAAGCGTAGAGCGCACGCGCTCGCGGCCGATTCCGTCGGGACAGGTCACTGCGAAGAAGGCGTTTGTTTTCCTGGTGCTGCTTTCGCTGATCGGATTGGCGGTGCTGTTGCAGCTTAATCGATTCGCAATTTTTACCGGCATTGCCTCGCTTTTCGTTGTCGCACTCTATCCGCTCGCCAAGCGCGTCACGAATTTCCCGCAAGCCGTGCTTGGGCTCGCTTTTTCCTGGGGCGCGTTGATGGGGTGGGCGGCGGTGTTCGGGCGGCTCGATTCGCCCGCACTTCTTCTTTATGCCGGATCGTTTTTTTGGGTGATCGGCTATGACACGATCTACGCCCATCAAGACCGGGAGGATGATGCTTTGATTGGCGTCGGCTCTACGGCGCTCTTCTTCGGGGAGAACACGAAGCCTGCCCTTGCCGCCTTTTATACGATGACCATCGTTTTGATCGCGCTTGCCGGCTACTTCGCGGGCGGCGGAATCATCTTTGCGGCCGGCGTAGCCGCCTTCGCATTGCATCTTGCCTGGCAGGTAAAATCGCTCGACATCGACGATCCGGCGCTATGCCTGCGCATCTTCCGGTCAAACCGGGATGCGGGCCTGATTCTATTCGCGACGCTTGCGTGCGACGCTTTCGCGAAAGTCTATCTTATTCCGGCGCAATGATCTCGCGTTCTCCGCGATGAACCGCGGGCGCAATGCCCGGGCCGAAGCCGCGGCGACGCGCGAGGAAATAAGGCCGGCGCTTCCGGAGCGGCGTTTTCCTGCGGCGGCGCAGTGCGACTTCACCCGTCATCAGTGCACCGATCATCTCGACAGGGCTGCGCAACGTGCCGTCGACGTCCTCGATCAGGAGCGGAAGACCGAGCACGCGGCCCCAGGACTGCCATTCGGCGGCGGAGTCCTCGATGCCTTCGGCGCGATGCAACGCCACGGTGAGCGCCGGGTCCGGATGTTCGAGCGTGATCGCGACTTCGGAATCGTTCCCGTCCAGCACCCGCACCGCGACGCCGCGGAACACTTCCATCGGAATCCGGAAACGCATCCGCACGCCGTTCACCGAACGATGCAACAGAACCTGTTCGCGATCGATCTCGATTACGCGCGCGCGGCCGTCGGCAAGCTCGTCAGCCGCGGTGTAGCGAACAGGCAACCTGTGGGGGTCGAGCCGCAACGCGCGGCCCGACCCGGCCGAGGTGACCCCGCCGGCCTTGTTTTGACGCCTCAATTCTTCCCCCTGCGGGCTTTTTTTTGCCCGTGTTGCGAAGAAGAATGTCAGTGAATTTTCATAAACGGCTTAAAGGAGCTGGTTAATCTTTCGTGCCACGGCTGTTCTTCGAAGGATGCTTGCCGAAACGTTGCGGCGCTGAAATAAGCGGCACAAGCCGATATCTGTTAACTCTTGCCTACCCACCGACGAGTGCCTAGAAGCCACTCTATCGGCGAAGGGGACGCCGAACGATGAGCGAACCGTCAAAAAAACCTAAACAGCTCTTGCATCTTGTCATCGGTGGCGAACTCACCGAGATGGGCTCGACCGAATTCCGCGATCTCGACAAGGTCGATCTTGTCGGGGTCTATCCGAACTATGCGAGCGCTTACGCCGCATGGAAGGCGAAAGCGCAACAGACCGTCGACAACGCCCTGATGCGCTACTTCATCGTTCATTTGCACCGGCTGCTCGACCCGGAAACCGAACCCGCCCCGCGAAACGGCTGAGCGGCGTCACGATGTGGAGAGCTGTCCGCAAATCGAAGCTTGTCCGGCAAGCGCTCGGCCGCACCATGGCCGGCTATCTGTGGAGCGTGCACAAGACACTCAGGATTACGATCGAGCCGGAAAATATCTACGAGATCGCTGAGCCGGAGATGCCGGTCATTCTCACTTTCTGGCACGGCCAGCATTTTCTCGCGCCTTTCATCATGAAGCCGCATCACCGCGCGAAAGTTCTGATCTCGCGGCATGCGGATGCGGACGTGAACGCGATTGCGGCGGAAGCGCTTGGCGTCGAAACGATCCGCGGCTCCGGCTCGGTCAATCCGAAGGATTTCCACCGCAAGAACGGCGTCGGCGCCATGCGCGAGATGATTCAAGCCCTCGCCGACGGCATTAACGTCGCGCTCACGGCGGACGTGCCGAAAGTCTCGCGCGTCGCTGGTCTCGGGGTCGTGACGCTCGCGCGCTATTCGGGCCGGCCGATTTATCCGATCGCGATCGCCACGAACCGCCGCATCACGGCACCGAGCTGGGACAAGGCGAGCGTCGATCTTCCATTCGGCAAGGGCGGCGCGGTCGCAGGCGAGCCCATCCGCGTTCCCGCCGACGCCGGCGAGGAAGAGCTCGAAGCCGCGCGTAAGCTTGTAGAAGAGCGGTTGAATGCGGTGACCGCCCGCGCGGAAGAACTCGCGGGCCGCACGGCTATCCGCAGGAATGGCCAAGGTCATGATCATGGCTAAAGCGCGCACACCGCTCTCGCTTCGCCTTTACCGCGGCTCGACGCGGATCGCGGGGCCGCTCACCGGCTTCATGCTGAATCGCCGCCTGAAGCGCGGCAAGGAAGATCCCGAGCGGATCGGCGAGCGCCACGGAATAGCGAGCCTTCCCCGCCCCGACGGCCCGCTCGTCTGGGTACATGGGGCAAGCGTCGGCGAAATTCTCGCGGTGTTTCCGCTGCTCGGGCGAATCCGAAAACATGGGTTTTCGGTGCTCCTCACCTCCGGCACCGTCACTGCGGCGCAAATCGCCAGCAATAAGTTGCCCGAAGGCGTGCTGCACCAGTTCCTGCCGATCGATACGCCGAAGTTTATGAAGCGTTTTCTCGACCACTGGCAGCCGGACCTCGCGCTGCTCACCGAATCGGAACTTTGGCCGAACCTGATCCTGCAGACCTCGGACGCCGGCACGCCGCTCGTGCTGATCAACGGGCGGCTTTCGGAGCGCTCATTCGCGCGCTGGAAAAAGATGAAGCGAACGGCGTCCGCGCTGTTATCGCGAATCGACCTTCTTCTGGTGCAAGAGCCCGAGGACGCCCGGCGTTTCGCGAAACTCGGCGCGCAACGAATCGCAACCATCGGCAATCTCAAATTCGACGTGACGCCCCCCGAAGCCGAGCCGCGATCGCTGGCTGCGCTCGAGCGGTCCCTGCACCGGCGCACGGTGATTCTCGCCGCCAGCACCCATGGCGGCGAAGAAGAAGCAGTGATCGAGGCTCACCGCCGCCTGCGGCGCACGACGCCCGGACTTGTCACCATCATCGTGCCGCGGCACCCGCAACGCGGCAGCGCGGTGGCGGATGTCGCCCAACAGTACGGCCTGCCAGCGGTACTGCGTTCGCACGGATACTTGCCGGACCGCGGCACGGAAATTTATATCGCCGACACGATCGGCGAGATGGGCCTGTTCTATCGTCTCGCTCCGATCGTGTTCATGGGCGGCTCGCTGGTGAAGCATGGCGGCCAAAATCCGATCGAGCCCGCCAAAATCGGTAGCGCGATTTTGCACGGGCCCTATGTCTCGAACTTCACCGCGATCTATGGCGAGCTCAATCGCATGCGAGGCGCCGCGACCGTCACCGACGCGGAGTCGCTCGCGAACAGCCTGCAACGGTTGCTCGACGATCCCGCGCTCGTGGAGCGTATGAAAGAATCCGCGTATGCTACGGTCATGCGCATGGGCGGCGCATTGGAGCGGACCTTGAACGCCATTCAGCCCTATCTCGTGCAGTTGCGGCTTCGCTGATGCGGGCACCCGATTTCTGGTGGAAAGCGCCGGGACTCGCTTCCGCCGCGCTTGCGCCCTTGGGCGCGATCTACAGCGCAATCGCGGGAGCGCGATTGAAGCGCACGGGAGCGCGGGCCGCCGTGCCGGTGATTTGCATCGGCGATCCGACGCTGGGCGGCGCGGGCAAGACGCCGACGGCGATCGCGATTGCGAAATTGCTGCTTGAGGAAAACGAGAAACCGTTTTTCTTGACCCGCGGCTATGGCGGGCGCGAAGCGGGGCCGGTAGTCGTCGACTTCAATCGTCATGGCGCGGAAGATGTCGGCGACGAGCCGCTTTTGCTCGCCGCTGTCGCACCGGTTGTCGTTTCCGCCGACCGCGTTGCGGGCGCAAGCCGCGCGGCGCAATCCGGCGCAAGCGTCATCGTGATGGATGACGGATTTCAGAATCCGGCGCTCGCCAAGGACCTTTCCTTGCTGATAGTCGATGCGGCGAACGGGATCGGGAACGGTTCCGTATTTCCGGCAGGGCCGCTGCGGGCGCCGCTCGCCGCTCAGGTCGATCGCGCACACGGCATCGTGCTGGTCGGCGGCGGCGAGGCTGGCGAAAAAGTCGCGCGACAGGCGGCTGTGCAAGGGAAAGCCGTTTTGCGCGCACGGATCGCCCCCGATGCGGGCGTATCGGAGAAGATCAAAGGCGAAAACGTACTCGCCTATGCGGGCATCGGGCGGCCGACGAAGTTTTTCGCGACACTCGAAACAGCCGGCTGCCGTGTCGTCGAGCGCTGCGAATTTCCAGATCACCACGTTTTTTCGGAAAACGAGGCGCGCGAGTTGCTGGAAACCGCCCGCGCGCGAAAACTCACGCTCGTCACGACCGAGAAGGACCATGCGCGGATGCGAAAGAACCCCGCGCTCGAGGAAATCGCGGCGGCGAGCCGCGCTCTTCCCATCGAACTTCGGTTTGAAGATGAAGCCGCGCTGAAGCGGCTTTTAAAAATGGCGCTCTCGCGCCGCTAATCAGCTCTTCTTGAGATCGGCACCGAATCGCTGCATCACGGCTTCGGGACTCACATAGGCCTCCTGCCGCTCCACGCTCCAGTATTTCAGCTCATCGAGCGGAATCGCATCGCCCGTAACCGCGCAGCGCACATAGCTGCCCGGACGGACAATGCGGTAGTCGCCGTCAAGATAACGAAGCTGGGCCTCGCCGACGGCAAGGGGGATACGCTCGAAACGGTTCATGGAAACAGCAAGATAGTCATTCGCGGCGCGACTGACCAGAGCTAATCGAAAAGCCCGCCCTGTCCGTCCTTTTCGCCGCTTTTTTTCCCCGCTTTGGCAGGCTCTTTTGCCTTGCTGCGCGTCGGCGCTCGGGAATCCGCGACGGCGCCAATGCGGCCATCGGAAAATTCAATCTCGAGCCGGTCGCCGGTACTGATTGCCGCCGCGGCGCGAATCGGCGCGCCCGCGGCGTCACGCACCAGTGCAAAGCCGCGGTTCAAAACCTTGTGATAGCTGTAGGCCTCGACGAGCTGTGCGCAGGAACGCACGCGGTCGCGCAATCGTTCCAGCTTCGCGCGCAGGCTCGACGGCGTGAGGCGGCCGGCAGCGCGGGTGAAATCGACGCGATGTTGATGCGCATTCGCGCGCAGCGCACGCGGCAGGCGATCGCCAAGCGTATCCAGTCTCTGGCGAGGCATGGAAAGAATGGCGTCGAGCGACGGCACACCGCGCGCGAGCCCGCGCAATTCGCTTTTCAGCCGGTCGAAATAGCGCCGCAGGCAGCCGGAAAGCCGTGCCGCGTGGCTTGCCGTCGCCGCTATAAGCTCGGCGCGCACGGGGACAGCGAGCTCGGCCGCCGCGGTCGGCGTCGGCGCGCGGCGGTCGGAAACAAAGTCGATCAGCGTAAAATCCGTCTCGTGGCCGACGGCGGAAATCAGCGGGATTTCGCTCGCAGCGGCGGCGCGGGCGACGATTTCCTCGTTGAAGCCCCACAAATCCTCGAGCGAGCCGCCGCCGCGCGCGACAATCAATACGTCGGGACGAGGAACCGCGCCGCCCGCTTCCAGCGCATTGAAGCCCTCGATCGCCGCCGCCACTTCCGCCGCGCAAGTCTCGCCCTGCACGCGTACCGGCCAGACGAGAACCTGACGGGGAAAGCGGTCGGTCAGCCGATGCAGGATATCGCGAATCACCGCGCCGGTCGGCGACGTCACGACGCCTATCACGCGCGGCAGATACGGCAGCGGCTTCTTGCGCGCCTCATCGAACAGGCCTTCGGCCTTGAGCTTTTTCTTGCGCTCTTCGAGGAGCGCCATCAACGCGCCCGCGCCCGCAGGCTCGAGACTGTCGATTACGATCTGATAGGTGGATTTCCCCGGATAGGTCGTGACTTTGCCGGTGACGACGACTTCAAGGCCTTCTTCCGGCTTGAATTTGAGGCGCGAGAAATTCCCCTTCCAGATGATCGCATCGATCCGGGCACCCGCGTCCTTGAGGCAGAAATAGACGTGTCCGGAGGAATGCGGTCCCCGGTAATTCAGGATCTCGCCGCGAAGCCGCACATAGGAGAAATTTTCCTCGACCGTGCGCTTCAACTCCGCCGAAAGCTCAGAGACCGTGAGCTCGCGGAGGTTCGTGCGGATTTCCGTGGACGCGACCACGATGGTTTCGGTGACTCGCATAAGCCTATGCTACATCAGCGCCGCAAGGCGATACAGGCAGGGAACGCGGCATGAAAGTCCTTCTTCTCGGCTCCGGCGGGCGCGAACATGCGCTGGCATGGAAGCTCGCTTCGAGTCCGCTTCTGACCAAGCTTTATGCCGCGCCGGGCAATCCGGGCATCGCGGAAGAAGCCGATCTCGTCGATCTGAAAATAAGCGACAATGCGGCAGTGGAGACATTCTGCAAGGAGAAAAAGATCGATCTGGTCGTGGTCGGGCCGGAGGCGCCGCTCGTCGCGGGCCTCGTCGATCGCTTGAGCGGGGCGAAGATCAAGGCGTTCGGGCCAAGCGCGGCGGCGGCGAAACTCGAAGGATCGAAGTCGTTCACGAAGCAGCTTTGCGTCGAGAACAATATTCCGACGGCGGGCTATGCCGAGTTTCGCGACAAAGCGGCTGCGAAACAATATCTCGATCTGCATGGCGCGCCGATCGTGCTGAAAGCCGACGGCTTGCATGCGGGAAAGGGCGTCGTCGTCGCGATGACGAAAGAAGAAGCGATTGCCGCGCTCGATCAGGTGTTCGCGATGGGATCGAACGAGCCGGTTGTAATCGAGGAATTTCTGCAAGGCGAGGAGGCGAGCTATTTCTGCTTTGTCGACGGCGAAACGGTTTTGCCACTCACTTCCGCGCAGGATCACAAGCGCGTCTTTGACGGCGACAAGGGCCCGAACACCGGCGGCATGGGTGCCTATTCGCCCGCGCCCGTGTTCACGCCGGAAATCGAACAGCGGACGTTAGCGGAGATCGTGTGTCCGACTGCGCGCGCGCTTGCGAAAGCGGGAACGCCCTATCGCGGCGTTCTTTATGCCGGGCTGATGATCACGGAGGATGGACCGAAGCTCATCGAATACAATGTCCGCTTCGGCGATCCCGAATGCCAGGTGCTGATGCCGCGCCTGAAGGACGATCTGCTCACGCTGATGTTAGCCGCCTGCGACAGAACGCTCGATAAAATGAGCGTACGCTGGCGGGACGAAGTGGCGATCACGGTCGTGCTCGCGACCAGAGGCTATCCCGGCAGTTACAAATCCGGCTCGGAAATTCGCGGGCTCGATAGAGCGGCGCGGGCCGAGGACGTCACGATCTTTCACGCCGGCACCAAGCGCGAGGACGGCAAATTGCTCGCTGCGGGCGGGCGCGTTCTGAATGTGACGGCGCTGGGCAAGACCGTAAAGGAAGCGCAGACGCGCGCTTATCAGGCGGTCGACCTGATCGACTGGCCCGAGGGCTTCTGCCGCCGCGACATCGGCTGGCGGGCGGTTTAGTCTCTCCAGACAATTCCCATTCGTCATGGCCGGGCGAAAGGCGCATCTTCGCGCCTGAAGTCCCGGCCATCCACGTCTTGGCCGTCATGAAGAAAGGCGTGGATGCCCGGCATAAAGCCGGGCATGACGGTGATGAATACGGAGACGCCATGACCAAACTCGCTGACCTTTTCCCCCGCTACGATTCCAAATTCGTCGAAACCAGCGCCGGAAAGATTTTCGCGCGGATCGGCGGCTTGGGCGCGCCGCTTCTCCTTCTGCACGGATACCCGCAATCGACTGTGATGTGGCACCGGCTCGCGCCGCTGCTCGACAATAACTTTCAGCTCGTGATCGCCGATCTTCCCGGCTACGGCCAAAGCGACACGCCGGAATCGCGCGAAGGCCACGCGCCCTACGACAAGCGCTCGATGGCGAAGGCAATGGTCGAATTGATGGAAAAACTCGGTCACAAGAAGTTCGCGCTTGCGGGTCACGACCGCGGCGGGCGTGTGGCGTATCGGCTCGCGCTCGATCATCCCGAACGGCTTTCGAAGCTCTGCACGCTCGATATCGTGCCCACGCATCAGATGTGGCATGCGCTCACGCCCGTAAGCGCCATGAAAATCTTTCACTGGACATTTCTCGCCCAGCCTTACCCCCTTCCCGAAAAAATGATCGGGCACATGCCCGTCGAATATCTTGAATGGAAAATTTCCGCGTGGAACGGCGAGCACAATTTATCCGTCTTCGATCCGCGCGCGCTGGAGCACTACCGCGCCGCCTTCTCGCAGCCCGCGCGGCTGCATGCGAGCTGCGAGGACTATCGCGCGGGCGCGACGACGGATTTGAAGAACGACGAAGCGGATGCTGCGGCGGGCCGGAAAATCCAATGCCCGATGCTCGCGCTCTGGGGCGAGAGCGGCATTCCGTCGAAGGGCGCGAACCCGCTCGACGTTTGGCGGAAATGGGCGGTGAACGTCATAGGCGGCCCGATCAAAAGCGGGCATTTCCTCGCGGAAGAAAATCCGGAGGATACGGCGAAGGCGATGCTGGCGTTTTTCCGCTAGTCACCTGACGGAGACACAGCGAACAGCTATAGTTTCCCTCAACTATGGGGGGAACAATGGCAGAATTTACAAAAGCCGCGCAGATCACAGCCTTCAGTTCAGGAGGCAGAACATTTTGTGCATTATGTTTTTGGTTATGGGGAATTATAGGGCTGTTTCTCAATACCGGCTCGTACCTCGCCCTAAGCGGTTCGGTCGGTGTCGGAACGTCCGCTTACATGGTTCTTGGCTTACTTTTTTGGATCGGTGGAATGATCCTTTTCGGTTTAGGCGCGATCATCTCAGGTTTGAGTTACAACTTTGAACGCCCTGCTTGAGTAGTCGCAGTAACCTGCGCGTCATCCCGGAGATCGAACCGTAGGCAGGCCCGGAAACCCAGAACGCTGGCGTTAAGGATTCGGCACGCCGGTGCCGAAAATCTGATTCAATAACTGAAACACGCCCCTCGAGATCATATTCTGCTCGGCCTTGCCGACGGTGGTCTCGATCGCCGCGAGCGTATCGGCCACCGCGCCGTGATCGGGCTCGGGCTTTTTCATCTCCGCTTCGAGCTTTGCGATATGCGCGTCGAGCGCTTCCTTGTCGACGCCCTTCTTCTCCAGTGCGTCGGCGTTTTCCTTGACGTGCTGGATCAGGTCTTGAACCTTGTCGGGCTGGATTTTCGGCATACGCCCCTCCAGTTCCGAAAACTCTAGCGCAACTTTAAGCGGAAACTAAGGCCCCCGACGCCTGCGAAAAAACCCGCGCAAAAGTTCGCCGGCGCGCGCTTCCTGGATCCCGCCATAGACCTCGGGCCTGTGATGACAGGTCGGCGACGCGAAAAACCGCACCCCAGATTCGATCGCGCCGCCCTTCGGATCGGAGGCGCCGTAATAGAGGCGGCGGATGCGCGCGAAGGAAATCGCGGCCGTGCACATCGTGCAGGGTTCGAGCGTGACATAAAGGTCGCAATCAGAAAGACGCTCGGTGCTCAGCTTCTTCGCGGCCTCGCGCAACGCCAGCATTTCGGCATGCGCCGTCGGATCGCGGTCGCGCAAGGTGCGATTGCCGGCGCGCGCAACGATTTCACCGTCCTTCACCACCAGCGCGCCGACCGGCACTTCGCCCGCGCGTTCCGCCGCGGCGGCGATTTCCAGCGCCTCGTCCATGAATTTCGGATTGACGGTTTTCGGCGCGCTCATTCGCTTTATGAAACCTTCATGCTAAGACGCCTCGCTTTGCACGTACGCACCATGAATCGCAAGCCTGACGATAAAGAGCGCATTGCCAAGGTCATGGCGCGCGCCGGGCTTTGCTCCCGGCGCGAAGCGGAAACATGGATTCTGGCGGGGCGCGTCGCGGTGAACGGCGAGACGCTCGCCACGCCCGCGTTTACCGTGTCGCCGCGCGACCGGGTTCTTGTCGACGGCAAGCCGCTGCCGTTGCGCGAGCGCACCCGGCTGTTTCTGTATCACAAGCCGAAAGGCCTCGTGACGACCAACCGCGACGAGCGCGAGCGCGCGACCGTGTTCGCGGCCTTGCCATCGCATCTGCCGCGCGTCGTCTCCGTCGGGAGGCTCGATCTCAACAGCGAGGGCCTGCTGCTCCTCACCAATGACGGCGGACTCAAGCGCGTGCTGGAATTGCCGCAAACCGGCTGGCAGCGGCGCTATCGCGTGCGCGCGAACGGCCGCGTGACGCAGGAGGCGCTCGACCGGCTCGCGAAAGGGATCACCGTCGACGGTGTCGAATACGGGCCGATCAAGGCCGTACTCGACCGTGAACAAGGCGCGAATGTCTGGCTCACCATGACGCTGCGCGAGGGAAAGAATCGCGAGGTACGAAACGTGCTGGGCGCGCTCGGGCTCGTCGTGAACCGGCTCATCCGGGTTTCCTACGGGCCATTTCAATTGGGCGAGCTGAAGCCGGGTGAAGTGGACGAAGTGGCTTCGCGCGTGCTGCGCGAACAGCTGGGCGAGAAAATCGTGCGGCTTTCGGGCGCGGATTTTTCAGCGCCGGCGAGAGAGAGGGAGAAGACGGATGAGCCGCGGGCGGATTATCGGAAGCAGCTTTCTTCGAAGTCCGGCGCGCATTCGGACCAGCTCTTCACCCGGAAGGGACCACGCTCTCACGGCCGCCCCTTCCCTCCCTCTCCCCCTCCTGTCAGGAGGGGGAAAGGGAAAAGGAAGCTGCGAAACCGCGACCGAGAGTGAGGGGGAGGTTATGCAAGTTCTCACCTGCAAGGGTATTTTCTGAATGCGTATCGTCGGAGGACAGTTTCGCGGGCGAACGCTGAAAAGCCCCTCTTCGAACGCGATCCGGCCGACGTCGGACAAGCTGCGCGAGTCGATCTTCAACATCCTCGCGCATGCCTATGGCGATCCGGTCACGGGCGCGCGCGTGCTCGATCTTTTCGCCGGCACCGGGGCGCTGGGCCTCGAAGCGCTGTCGCGCGGCGCGAAGTTCGCACTTTTCGTTGATGAAGGCGCGGAAGCGCGCGGAATCATTCGCGCGAATATCGAGATGTTGTCGCTCATGGGCGTCACCAAAATCTTCCGGCGTGACGCTTCCAAGATGGGCGAGGCTGGCACCCTCGCGCCTTTCGATCTCGCCTTTTGCGATCCGCCCTATGGCAAGGGCTTTGCTGAACAATCGCTCGCGAGTTTGCGCGAAGGAAAATGGCTTTCGCCCTCGGCCCTCCTTGTTGTCGAGGAAGCGGCGAAGTCCGGATTCAAAACGCCGGCAGGATTCGAGGAGCTGGAGCGGCGGGAATACGGCGACTCGGAAATCATCATCGCACGGCTAGCGCCGGCCGAATAATTTCTCGATGTCGGAAAGCTTCAACTCGATGTAAGTCGGCCGGCCGTGATTGCATTGTCCGGCGTAGTCGGTCGTTTCCATCTCCCGCAGAAGCGCGTTCATCTCGTCGGGCTTCAAGCGACGCCCCGCCCGCACCGAGCCGTGGCAGGACATTGAAGATGCGACTGCGAGCAAGCGCCGCTCCAGCGGCAAAGCAGCATCCCATTCGGCCATATGCTCGGCGAGATCGCGGATGAGCGCTTCGATGTCGGTATCGCCCAAAAGCGCGGGCTGCTCGCGCACGAGCACCGCACCGGAGCCGAAGGCCTCGATCACAAGGCCCATCTTTGCGAGATCGGCGGCGCGCTCGACGAGCGCCGCCGCGTTGTCGGGGCCAAGTTCGACCACAGCCGGTACCAGCAAAATCTGGCGTGCGACGCCATCGCGCTCCATCGCGGCCTTCAGCTTCTCGTAAACAAGCCGTTCATGCGCCGCGTGCTGATCGACGATCACGAGCCCGTCGCGCGTCTGCGCGACGATGTAGGTTTCGTGTACCTGCGCGCGGGCGGCACCCAAGGGCTTGTCGAGCAGATCGGGAGCGGCCAGCGCGAAGGACGGGCGCGCGTCGGCCGACGGCTCGAAATGCGCGAAAGCCTCCTGCGCGGCTTCAGCGAAACCGCTGCGCAAAGACGCCGCACTGCCGCGCCAAGAGACGTGGCCGCGCGCGCCACGATGCGGCCTCGCGAAAGAAACGAGCCGCGTCGCACCTGTCGTCGACGCGCGCCGCGCCCCCGTGCCAAGCGCATCCTGCAGGCTGCGAACAATCAGCGCGCGGATGAGTCCGGAATCGCGGAAGCGTACTTCGGTTTTCGCCGGGTGCACGTTCACGTCCACCTCGCGCGGATCGAGCGTGACGAACAGTGCGACGACCGGGTGGCGGTCGCCGTGCAAAAGGTCGGCGTAAGCACCCCGCACCGCGCCGAGCAAAACCTTGTCGCGCACCGGGCGGCCGTTCACGAAGAAATACTGCGACAAAGAGTTCGCGCGCGAAAAAGTGGGCAGGCCCGCGATGCCGGAGAGCTTCACTCCTTCCCGCTCGCCTTCGACGGCGATGGCGTTTTCCTTCAGGTCCGCGCCAAGCACGTCGGCCATACGCGCGAGGCGGCCTTCGGCGCTGTCGCTTTGCGCCGCGTAGGTGATCGGCGGGCGATCCTCCGCCGCAATCACGAAGGTCACATCCGGCCGCGCGAGTGCGAGCCGCTTCACGGCTTCGACCGCGGTGGCTGTTTCCGCGCGCTCGGATTTCATGAATTTCAGCCGCGCCGGCGTCGCGTAAAAAAGATCGCGCACCTCGATGCGCGTGCCCGCGCCGAGCGCGGCTGGCCTCACTGCGCCCTTCCTGCCGCCGTCGACGACGATTTCAGATGCATTCGCCGCATCTTTCGTGCGCGTGATGATCGACAACTTCGCCACCGCACCGATGGAAGGAAGCGCCTCGCCGCGAAAGCCGAGGGTGGAGACGGAATTCAGATCGTCGTCCGGCAATTTCGAGGTGGCGTGCCGGTCGACCGCGAGCTGCAAGTCCTGCGGCGTCATGCCCGCGCCGTCGTCGGTGACGCGGATCAACCGCTGGCCGCCGCCCGAAAGCACGACCTCGATCCGCCGCGCGCCCGCATCGAGCGCGTTCTCCACGAGCTCCTTCACCACCGACGCCGGACGCTCGACCACTTCGCCGGCGGCGATGCGGTTGATGACGGCCTCGGAGAGCTGGCGGACGGGCATGTGGAAAACCTGTGCGAGTCTCGCGCAAAATTCCAGCAGAAAGAAGGGGTTGAACGGCGCGGGGAGAATCATCCCCGCTGTTCACACCCTATTTTCCGGCGAGATATTTCTTCGCAAGCACCTTTCCTTCTTCCACGGCCGGCTGATCGAAGGGATCGACGCCGAGAAGATGGGCGGCGACGATCGTCTCCAGCATGAAATGCATCATCAGCGCGCCGAGCGAGCGCTCATCCAGCTTCGCGACATGGATCGTGCGGACCGGGCAGCCGTTCTTCGCGAGCGTGTCGGCGGTGGCGCGGCCCTGGGCCGCGACGAGATCGCCGATTTTTCTGCCGCCGAAATCCGGCTCGCCCGAACGCTTCGCGAGCGCACCGTCCATGCGCGAACCGGTGTTCGCGACATCCGTCGTGAGAACGGTGAACAGCTTGTCGCGCGGCCCCGCAAGCCAAAGCTGCAACTGGCTGTGCTGGTCGACCGGGCCGAGAGCCGTGACCGGCGTTGTGCCCTTGCCGTTCTTGCCGAGACTTTCCGCCCAGAGCTGCACCCACCAGCGGGTGAAACGCTCGCAGCGATCGTTATAGGCTTGCAACACCTGAATGTTTTTTCCCTCGGCGCTTGCGGCGACGGAAAGCGCCGCGCCCAGCGCAAAAGGAACTTCTTTCGCCGGCGCTCTCGCAAGCAATGGCGCGAGCGCTTCTCCCGCGCCCGCGCGGATTTTCTTGCCGTCAAGACCGAGCACGAGCGCGGGCAAGAGCCCGACATTGGAAAGCGCCGAAAACCGCCCGCCGATGCCTGTGTCGTGATCGAGCATCATGCAACCGAAACTCTCGAGAAGCTCTCGCAGGCCGTTTTTCTTACCGGGCTTTGCCGGCTCGGAAAGACCGATCATGTGGTCCTTGATACGTTTCCCGCGCCCGGCTTTTTTCAGCGCGCCGATCGCGGCGATGGTCTGCATCAAGGTTTCGCCGGTGCCGCCGGATTTCGAGATCGCCACGAATTGCGCAGTCTTGATCGGCAGTTTTTTCAGCACCGCCTCAAACGTGCGCGGATCGAGATTGTCGAAAAAATGCACGCGCGGCTTCCCGCGCAGCGTGCCGAGGCCGGGTACCGCATAGTCCGCGAGCTGCGCGAGCGTCTGGCCGCCGAGACTCGATCCGCCGACGCCGAGGATCACCACGTCGCTCGCCTTCTTCAAACGAGCCGCGGCTTTTTTCAGCGCGGGAAAATCGTCGATTTTTTCCGGCAGCCTGAGAAGCGGCAAGGAGCCGCTCGCATGCGCCGCGCGCAACTCTTCGAGCGCGCCTTCCGTCTGCATGAGCGCCGCATTGAACGCTTCATCGGAAATGCCGCCATGGTGGCCGCTCTTTAGCGCGCGCGCGATATCCTGCGTGTAAAGCATCCCGTCTCCCTGCGACTCAGGACGAATAGCACATTAACGGCTTCGCGTGCGAGCTACCGCGTCGCGCCAGCGCGAAAGTTTGATGGCGCGCTCCTCCGCGCCGATTTTCGGAAGGAACCGCCGCTCGAGCGACCACAATTTTTCGAGCGCATCCAAGTCCGGATAGATCCCCGCCGCCCTGCCCGCGAGATAGGCGGCGCCGCGCGCCGTCATTTCCGTCGCGCGCGGCCGGTCGATGGGCGCGCCAAGAATGTCGGCCAAGAACTGCATCGTGAGCTCGCTTTTCGCCATGCCGCCGTCGACACGAAGCACGGTGCCCTCGCTCGCTTCGGGACAATCGGCGTGCATGGCCTGCAAGAGATCCGCTGTTTGGAAGCCAACGCTCTCGATGACCGCTCGCGCGAGTTCCGCCGCGCCGCTTTCGCGGGTGAGCCCGAAGATCGCACCGCGCGCTTCCGCGTCCCACCAGGGCGCGCCGAGACCGGTGAAGGCGGGCACGAGCACGACCTGCTCCTTCGGATTGGCTTTTGCAGCGAGAGCATCGGCCTCAGATGACGATTTGATTGCGCCCATCGCATCGCGCAGCCATTGCACGGCAGCGCCAGCGACGAAGATCGAGCCTTCGAGCGCATAAGCGCGCTTGCCTTCCAGCTGATAGGCGATCGTCGAGAGCAGCCGATGGCGCGAGCGCACGGGCTTCTCGCCGGTGTGCAGAAGCGCGAAGCAGCCGGTGCCGTAGGTCGATTTCATCATGCCTGGCTTCACGCAGGCCTGCCCCACGGTCGCGGCTTGCTGGTCGCCGATCATGGCTCTGACGGGAATTGATGCGTCGAAAAGCGATGCTTCCGTCACGCCGAATTCGGCCGCGTTGTCGCGCACTTCCGGAAGCAGCGGCGGCGGAACGTTCAGGAGTTTCAGCATGTCGAAGTCCCAGCGCCCGGTGTCGAGGTTCAGGAGCAGCGTGCGGGAAGCGTTGGTCGCGTCGGTGGCGTGCATTTTTCCGCCGGTCAGCCGCCAGAGCAGAAAAGTCTCGATGGTACCGAAGGCGAGCTTGCCATCCTCCGCCGCCTTTCGTGCCCCTTCGACATGATCCAGAATCCACGCGATTTTGGTCGCGGAAAAATACGGGTCGCACAAAAGGCCCGTGCGCGCAGAAATTTTTTCTTCGGCACTCTCGCTCCGGAGCTTCGCGCAAATGTCCGCTGTGCGCCGGTCCTGCCAGACAATCGCGCGATGGATGGGCTTTCCGGTCGCGCGCTCCCAGATCACGGCCGTTTCGCGCTGATTGGTGATGCCGATCGCTGCGAGGCCGGACGGCTTCAGCTTCGCTTGCGCGATCGCTTCGCGCGCGGTTTCGACGACGCTTTGCCAGATTTCCTCGGCGTCGTGCTCCACCCAGCCCGGCTCGGGATAAAACTGCTGGAACTCTCTTTGCGCGGTTGCAATCGGGTTGAGGGCGCTATCGAAGACGACCGCGCGGCTCGAAGTTGTACCTTGATCGATGGCGAGAACGTGACTCACGCTAGCTCGCCTCCGAGAAGTGGGTGCCGAGCGCCGCTCTGAGCGACGCCATTTCCGCCGGCCCCGCGAGCAGGCCGAGCTTCGTCCGCCGCCACAAAACGTCTTCCGGCGTGCGCGCCCATTCTTCGCCGCGCAAATAGTCGAGCTCGATCCGATGAAGATTGCCGACCAGGCGCAAGCCGAGATCGGACGCTTTAGAGGTCGAGCCAATGATTTTCCAGGCGCGCGTGCCGTAGGAATAGGCAAGCCGCCGTGCCAGCGGCTCTTCGATATAGGGATGTTGCTCCAAAATTTCGGCGATCAGGCCCTGCACGCCGCGCTCGCCGATATCCCCGCCGGGGAGCGGCTCGTTCGCCGTCCAGGGTTTTCCCATAACGAAACGCTTGCTGAGTTTCGCAAGCACCGCCTCGGCGAGACGCCGATAGGTCGTGAGTTTGCCGCCGAGCACGGAAACAAGCGGCGGCTCGTTCTGGCGGCCTTCGACGTCGATCGTGAAGTCGCGCGTCACGTCTTCGGTACTCGCGGAGCCGTCATCGACGAGCGGGCGCACGCCCGCATAGTTCCAGACGACTTTCGAGGGTTCGACAGGATTGCGGAAGTACCGCGAAGCGGCGGCGCAAAGATAAAGAATTTCGTCGGCGCTTGCGGACGGAAGATCCGGCTCGTCGCCGACATCGATCTCGGTGGTGCCGATCAGCGTGTACTGGTCCTGATAGGGAATTGCGAAAATCAGTCGGCCGTCGTCGTTCTGGAAAAAATACGCGCGCTCGTGCGCATGCAGCCGAGGAACCACGATATGGCTGCCTTTGACGAGCCGGACGTGATGTTTGGCGGGCTGATGCAGCACGACGTCGTTCACGCGCGCGACCCAGGGGCCCGCCGCGTTCACAAACGCACGTGCATATTCGACCTCGCGCGCACCGCCCGTTTGCAGGATGAGTTTCCAGCGATCGTCTTCCCGCCGCGCCGAGGTGAGGCGCGTGTGAAGGCGGATATCGGCGCCCTTTTCGCGCGCGCCGATCGCGTTCGCGATCACGAGCCGCGAGTCATCGGTTGTACAATCGGAATATTCGAAGCCGAGGCGGAATCCAGGCTTGAGCGGCACGCCGGCGGGATCGTCGGCAAGATCGAGAATACGCGTTCCTGGCAGCGAGGAGCGCGCAAGATGATCATAAAGCCAGAAGCCCGCGCGCAGCATCCAGGCCGGGCGGCCGCCTTTCACATAGGGCAACACGAAACGCATCGGGCGAACGAGATGCGGCGCAAGCTTCATCAAAAGTTCGCGCTCGGCGAGCGACTTCCGCACCAGTAAAAATTCGTAATGTTCGAGATAACGCAGGCCGCCATGAATCAATTTGGTCGAAGCGGAGGACGTCGCGCCGCCGAGATCGCCCTGCTCGATGAGCAGCACTTTCAGGCCGCGCCCCGCCGCATCGCGTGCGATGCCACAGCCGTTAATTCCGCCGCCGACAACCGCGAGATCGAAACCGGCCATCCGTACCCTGCATTGCTGATACTTTCGTCGCGCGTATGCTGAATGATCCGCGAGGAATTGCCAATGCGGACGTTGTTCCACACGTTCGCGTGAACGAATGCGCTGCGAATTTCCTCGTTTTCGCCGCAAAATGCCCTATCTAACTTTTGTTCACCTCTTTTCCTTATGTTCTGGAGTTATGAGTACACCCCGCCTGCTCGTCATTGAAGGAAATACCGCCGAGGGCCGAAAACGTCAGGTCGCCGCCGGCGGGGAAGTGGCGAGCGACCGTTACGCAAGATTACTAAACGAAATCTGGCCGGAGGCAGCGGTCGACATTTGCTTTCCCGCCGACCCCGGCGCGAACTTGCCCGACGGCGGTGGGCTCGAGAGCTATGACGGGGTCGCCATCACAGGCTCTTCGCTCCATGTTTACGACGGCGGCCCCGCGATCCAGCCGCAAATCGAATTCGTTCGCGAGGTTTATCGCGCGAAGACGCCGATTTTCGGAAGCTGCTGGGGCTTGCAGGTCGCGACCGTCGCGGCAGGCGGCACGGTGCATAAAAATCCGCGCGGGCGCGAAATCGGCTTCAGCCGCCGTATCCGCGTCACCGAGGCCGGGTCGAAGCACCCGATCTTCAAGATGAAGCCGCCGGTGTTCGAGGCACTCACCGTCCATCTTGACGAAGTGGAATCCCTTCCGCTCAAGGGTACCGTGCTCGCGATGAACGATCATTCGGGCGTGCAGGCCGCCGAAATCCAGTATGAAGGCGGAGTCGCCTGGGGCGTGCAGTACCATCCCGAGTATAATTTCAAGGAAATTTCCGCGATCCTGAAGCGGCTGAACGGCTCGCTCGTGACCGAAGGATTTTTCGCAAGCAACGAGGACGCGTCGCTTTATATCAAGGACGTGGACACGCTCGCGCAGGATCCGACCAACCGCCGGCTCGCCTGGCGGCACGGCCTGGACGCAGCCGTCACGCATCGCGAGATTCGAATCCAGGAATTGAAGAACTGGATCGAGTTGAAGGTGAAACCGACGCGCTCGGAGCGCGGACGGGCTTAAACCCGCTCCATCGCCAGCGACACGCCCTGCCCCACGCCGACGCATAGTGTCGCGAGGCCGAGTTTTCCTTTCCGCTCTTCGAGCGCGTGCATCGCAGTACCCGCAATGCGCGCGCCGGTCATGCCGAGCGGGTGACCGAGCGCGATTCCACCGCCGTGCGGATTCACATGCTCCGCATCCTCGGGAACGCCGAGCTGGCGCAGAACGGCGATCGCCTGGCTCGCGAAGGCCTCGTTCAATTCGATCACGTCGAAGTCCAAAACCTTGATACCGAGCCTCTGTGCGAGTTTTTCGGTCGCCGGTACGGGGCCAATGCCCATGATCCGCGGCGGTACGCCGGCAGCAGCCATCCCCAGGATTCGAGCGCGCGGCGTAAAGCCGTGCGTTTTCGCCGCTTGCTCGGAAGCAATGATGAGCGCGCACGCGCCATCGTTCACGCCGGAAGCATTGCCTGCCGTCACAGTGCCCGGATTGCGAAAAGGCGTTTTCAGCTTCGCCAGGCCTTCGAGCGTCGTGTCCGCGCGCGGATGCTCGTCCTTAGTGACGAGCGTCGCGCCGTTCTTGCCGGGGATTTCCACGGGCACGATCTCGGCGTCGAAAAATCCGCTCTTCTGCGCGGCGACGGCGCGCTGCTGCGAGCGCAGTGCAAACTTGTCCTGGTCCTCGCGTGAGACCTGAAATTCATCGGCGACATTCTCTCCGGTCTCGGGCATCGAATCGATCCCGTATTGTTTATTCAACACAGGATTGACGAAACGCCAGCCGATCGTGGTGTCGTAAATCTCGGCATTGCGTGAAAACGCTTCCGCGGCCTTCCCCATCACGAAAGGCGCGCGCGACATGGACTCGACTCCGCCCGCGATCGCAAAATCCATCTCGCCCGATTTGATCGCGCGCGCGGCCGCACCGACCGCCTCCAGCCCCGATGCACAAAGACGGTTGATCGTCATTCCCGGCACGCTCGCGGGCAATCCTGCGAGCAGGAGCGCCATGCGCGCGACGTTCCGGTTGTCCTCGCCCGCCTGATTGGCGCAACCAAGATACACGTCGTCGAGCTTCGACCAATTGGCGGAACTATTTCTTGCCACCAGCGCGCGGAGAGGAATTGCGGCGAGATCGTCGGTACGCACTTTCGCGAGCGCGCCGCCATAGCGGCCGATCGGCGTTCGCACGAAATCGCAGATGAAGGCTTCGCGAGCGGCCATCGTTCGTTCCGTTTTGCTTTCGTTCTATATCGCGCTGCGCAGGAAAATGCGCCGGTCTGTGTTTATTCCCCAAGGCAGGCATTTTATTTTCGATCCACTATTGCCCGCCTTACCGTGGAAAGCGATAATAAAGGTAATGGGAAACCGGCCATGAATTTGCCTACGCCCGCCCCCATCACGGGAATTCCGCTCAACCAGCCTGATTTCGTAACGGCTCTTGCACGAGGATTATCGGTGATCCGCGCGCTCGGCGAAGACGGGCCGCCCGCGACTCTTGCGGAAATTGCGCGGCGCGTGGGGCTTGCCCGCGCAACTGTACGCCGTTCGCTGATCACGTTGCAAACTCTCGGTTATGTCGAAAGTGACGGCCGGACGTTTTCCCTGACGCCCAAGGTGCTCTCGCTCGGCTATTCCTATTTGAGTTCGATGCCGCTTGCCCGTGTTTCGAAATCCCGTCTTGAGGACATTTCCTCGGCGCTGAACGAGACCTCGGGAACCGCCATTCTCGACGGCGACGACGTTATTCTGATCGCCCGCGTGCCCGTTCAGCGCATGATCAATCCCGGCATCCCGGCCGGAAGCCGCTTTCCAGCCTATTGCACGGCGACCGGCCATGTTCTGCTTTCGGGCCAGCCGGACGACGCGATCGACGGCTATCTCGCGCGGGTGAAACCAGAAGCGATCACCCCCCACACCGAAACGGATATTTCGCGGATCCGCTCCTCGATTCTCGAGACGCGAGCGAACGGCTATGCATTCCAGAGCGAGCAGGCGGAAATCGGCCTGCACGCGATCTCGGTGCCGATCGAAAATGACCGGCGCCGCGTGGTCGCGGCGATGAATGTCGTCGCGCCCGTCGCCCGCGTCTCGAAAGAGGAAATGATCGGCCGCTTCCTGCCCTTGATGCGCAAGAAAGCCGAAGAAATCCGCCGTGCGCTTTGAAATAGATTTGCCCGGCTTGCCAGGCTAAACTCCGGTGGCCGGGCTCAGACTTCGTAGCTCAACTGGATAGAGCACCAGATTTCGAATCTGGGGGTTGCAGGTTCGAATCCTGCCGAGGTCGCCAGGCGCAAAACCAGCATGCAGTGCAGAATTACGCCCTGGCCGCCGCCTGGATGCGGGCGGGCGTCAATGGCAACTGGCGCACGCGGATATTGACCGCGTCCGCCAACGCATTCGCGATCGCCGCGGCCGTGGGGCCCTGGCCTGCTTCGCCGGTGCCAAGATAAGGCGCGCCGGGCCGATTGATGACCTCGACCTCGACGCTTTTGAACACGTCGCCGAAACGCAGAATCGGATAGGTCGCCCAGTCGCGGCTCGAGACTGCCGAAGCGTCAAAATGGACTTCTTCAAAAAGAGTCCAGCTTGCGGACTGGACGAGCGCACCCTCGATCTGATTACGGATGCCGTCGGGGTTCACCGCTTGCCCGCTGTCGTCGACCGCAACCGCGCGGCCCAAAGCGATGCGGCCGTTTTCATCTACTTCGAGATCGAGCGCGACCGCACAATAGGCCGCGATGTTCTTGTACTTCGCAAAGGCGAATCCGCGCCCCTGTCTTTCGTGCGCCGGTTTCCAGTCCGACCACCCGAATTTCTCGGCTGCCCTTGTAACGACGTCGCGCGCACGCGGATCGTCGAGATATCTCAGGCGAAATTCGACGGGATCCGCCTTTGCTTCCTTTGCCAGTTCGTCCATGAAGCTTTCAACCGAGAATACGTTCATGTAAGCGCCGAGCGAACGCAGGGCGGAAACGCGCAACGGCATTTTGCGAATGAAATGGTGCGTCACGCGTGCATTGGGAAAGTTGTAAAGCGGGATCGCGTTGCGGTCGCCGCCGCCAGCGGGCTGCGGGATCTTCTCGGGCGACGGCTGTTCGAACGGCTTTTCAATCAGCCAGCCGGCGAGCAGGTTGCCCGCGCCGCCCGGGCGCGTCGAGTGCGTATTCGACCAAACCTCGTATTGCCAATCGACAACCGAGCCGTCCACCGCAAGCGTCGCCCGCGCGCTTGAAATCATGGCCGCGCCGAACGGCTCGAAGCCGTGTTCTTCGTCGCGCATGAACTGCACACGCACCGGCCGTCCCGGCAAAGAGAGTGCGAGGATCGCCGCGTCGGCGGCTGCATCGTCAGCTCCATTATGCCCGTAGCAGCCTGAGCCCTCGACATGAATGCAGCGGATTTTCTCTTGCGGCAGATTGACGAGCTCGCTTAGGGATCTTCGCAGCGGAAACATTCCCTGCGCGTGCGACCAGACCGTCAGCGTACCATTCTCGAACAGGCCGATCGCGCAAGAAGGGCCGATCGAGCCGTGCATCTGATAGGGTCGCTGATATTGCCCCGAGATCTTCCTGCCGCCCGACGCCGAACCATTTCCCCGGACTAAAATCGGATCGTCCTCGGACGAAAGCGAGCGCAGATAGTCGTAAATTCCGGCCTGTTTGGGAAGCGAAGGAGCATCTTTCCACGCGCTGAGATTGCGGAGCGTCCTCTGCGCGAGAATCGCTTGGTATTCGCCCTCGGCGACAACTGCGAGATAGTTTCCATCGCGATGGACTTTCAGAACACCCGGCAGGGCTTCGACGGACGAAAAATCAGCGGTTTGCAAAACGGCGCCGACCGCCGGCGGGCGAACCACGCGCGCATGCACCATGTTCGGCAAGCGCATATCCTGTACATACGCCGCTCCGCCGGAAACCTTCCCCGGAATATCCACGCGCTGCAGCGGCGTGCCGACCACGGAATATGTATCCGGATTCTTTTTCTTGCTGACCGGCTGCGCTTCCACGTGCAAGTCCAGATCTTTCACGAGTTCGGCGTAGCGCAATTTTCTGCCGTCCGGGGATTCGACTGCGCCATTCACGGCGCGCAACGAGTCTGCTGGAACCTGCATGTGGCTCGCGGCAAGCCCGAGCAAGATTTCCCGTGTCTGCGCCGCTGCATTTAAAATCGCGGTGCCGCTCTCGGACATGGACAGGCTTCCTGACGTAAAGCCTTCGTTCGGCGTTTGCGCGGTGTCCGAAGTGATGAGCTTTATGTTTTCAGGAGTGACGCAAAGCTCTTCCGCCGCGACCTGAATCAGCGCCGTCTTGATCCCTTGTCCGAGTTCGGATTTTCCGGTGAAGACCGTGATTTGGCCGCCGGCGTCGATGCGGATCCAGGAATCGAGAAATGAAGAACGCTTCAAGCTTCCGGAGAGCTGTTTCGCGTCCTGCGCCAGCGAAGGAAATGAACTGCAAAATTGGAAGGCCACAACGAGCGCGCCGCTTTTCAGAATCTCGCGCCGCGAAAGAACCGTCATAACCGCTCCTCGTGCCCAACGCCGATCTCCGTAGAACGATCCGCGGCGCGCTTGATCGCTCGCAGGATTCTCATATGCGTTCCGCAGCGGCAAAGATTCGGCTGCATATGGGCGCGAATTTCCTCTTCGCCGGGATGCGGATTGACGCGCAAAAGCGCTTCCGCCCGCATGACCATGCCGGCAATGCAGTAGCCGCACTGTGCCGCCTGCTCGTCGATGAAGGCTTGCTGGAGTGCGTTAAGTTTTCCGTTGCTCGCAAGGCCTTCGATGGTCGTGACTTCACGGTTCCCGACGGCCGCAAGCGGCAGGAGACAGGAGAAAGCCGGCTTGCCATCGACGTGTACGGTGCACGCCCCGCACTGGCCGAGGCCGCAGCCGAATTTCGCGCCATTCAGCGCAAGCTCGTCTCGCAAGATGTATAGAAGCGGTGTTGCGGGATCGGCGTCGATTTCGTGCGTCTTGCCATTCACCTTAATCGAGATCGCCATGGCCCACCTTTTCAATCTACAGAACGCTCATCGTGGACGGCTGTTCCGCAGCTTGTTTGAACGGAGGCTCGCCGGATACGTCAATGTGACGCACGCAAAAAAAGAACAGGCGGCCGGTAGGCCGCCTGTTGCAGATGGATCGATGCATTCGACCGCTTAGGGTTGCACGAACGCCATGATGCGCGAGCGCGAAATGCAACCTTCGCCGACCTTGGCGCGGCCGAAATTACCCGACACGATTTTCACCCCGCCATTCTCACACTGGCCTGTGACGATGCCGACGTGATGCGGCATGACCGCGACGGCGCCGACGTGCTCAGTCGTGCGCGGGAGCTTCGCCCAATTGCTGGCCTTGGCATAGCCCTCGGGCACGCGGCCGCCCGACTGGCGGGCGACCATTGCCATGAATTCGCCGCACCACTGGCGTGAGCGTCCGGTCGGATTGCGGCCGGAATAGCTCTGCGCGGTCGAGATCATCGATGCACCGGCGAAGCCGCCGGTGAAACCGAAAAATTGAAAATTGAACGGATTGGCGACGGTCTGCGCGACCGGCGTGTAATGGCGTATACGATGTTTACGGCTCTTTGCTTCGGCCGAAGTGATCAACACCGCCGAAAGAACTCCCACCGCCACAGCGATTTTCATGTCTGCTCCTCTCGATTGCAGTGCGCGTTCTGTGCAAATGCAAGGAGGCGACGAAGTGGCACGAAAGTGACGCTCGATGGGAAAAAGGATTAAGTTCCGCACGCACGCGAAACGGAACTTTCGCGGCACGAAAGCGGCAAAAAATCGTCCGGCTTTTGCAGATCCTAAAAATTAGGCGCGTTTTTTGAACAAAAGTTTTCCTGGATTTGGAACCCGCAAAATATCATTCCGCAACCGGAATATTTATTCCTACGGTCAAAATTTGACGGAATGCCTTTTTACTTAGGCAAATAGTCGTAGCGCGAATCACTTTCGCTTGCGCACGATTCGCGATGGAACCCGTTCGAAGGCGAGAAAACTTCGCCACAGCGCCGCGACGAGTCCGAACGCGGTCGCAATCCAGGCAATCAGCGAGATCCAAACCATCACGTAGGAGACATCGCGCAAGAGCGTGAAGTCGGAAGCGAGCGAAAGGCGCGCGCTTGCGAGCGCGAACATCCCGAGCGGGAAGACAAGACTCCAGAAGAGCGGCGTGTAGGCGAGCGGCTCGCGTCGAACGCGATGCTTCCAGATGTCGAACATGAGAAGAAGCGGAATGAGCCACGCCGCCCAAGCCCACATGAGCATTGTCACGCCGTCGATGAACGGGCGGATCGAACGCAGAAAGGGAAGTCCGCTGTCGGTGAGGATCAGGATCGAGCCCGCATTCGTGCTGATCGCGGCCGCGCCCATCACCACCCACAGGAGCGGCGAGAGATCTACGGGCTTCACCTCGAAAAAGAAGATGCGGTGCGCGAACAGCGTGATGAAAATCGCGTAGAGGCCGAGGCCGACGCCCCAGAGCATGTGAATGAGAACGAAAATCGCGGGCGCATGTGCGCCTAGAAGCGGCGCAACCTGCGAGCCGAGAATCACAAGGGACTCCGTGCCCACGATCGCGATCAACCAGCCGCCGTGGATTACGTTCGCTTCCTCAGCTTTATTGAGAAAGGTAAGCACGCCGAAGCTGAAATAGAGCAGAAAGAACCAGAACGCGAAGGCAAGAAACCAGATCGGCAGCGCGACCGCGTTCAAGCCGCGCAGGCAAAGGCCGCCGCCAAAAACGTCGAGCGCCGCGACGATGGTGAAGAACGAAAACACGAGACGCGGATTGACAAGATCGTCCCACAAGGCCTGTCGAAAACGGATCAGGCGCGCGAGCGTCGCGGCCACGAGCCAGAGGAGCGACGCGAACGCCACCGCAAACAGCACGTCGGAAACGAAGCGGTGCCCGGCAAAGAACATCGCGTTGGAAATAATGCCGGTCGCCATCACCAGCGCGAAATAGCCGGGCGGAAGCTCAGCGATACCCCGCTCAATCCAGACGAATGTCGCTTTCAACGGCGTCATCTTGCTCAGAATGGGTTTTGCAAGTCCCGCAAGCGGGGAAGTTTCAGGTCTTTTTCGGAAAGATACGCGGCGGATGAATCGACCGGCCACGGGATTCCGAGGTCCGGGTCGTTCCAGAGAAGACCCGCCTCGGCTTCCGGAGCGTATCTCGCGTCTACTTTGTAGAGAACTTCGGTTTCGTTCTCGAGCGTGCAATAGCCATGCGCGAAGCCAGTGGGGATAAAAAGTTGCTCGCCGCCTTTGGCGGAGAGCTTCGCGGCGGCGAATTTTCCGTAAGTAGCGGATTTTTTTCGCAAATCTACGGCGACGTCGTAAATCGCACCGTGCAAGACGCGCACGAGTTTCGCTTGCGCCTCCGGCGGGCGCTGAAAATGCAAGCCGCGCACCGTTCCGGCATTGCACGAGAAGGCCTGATTGTCCTGCAAGAATTCGTTCTTAATGCCGCGTTCCGCGAGCCGCGCCGCGTTATAGCTTTCCATGAACCAGCCGCGTTTGTCCTCGAAACGGGGCGGGACGATCAGAACGACGTCCGGGATGTGAAGACGGCGGAATTCCATGAACTTCGCAGCCCTTGGTAAACGGCTTCGCACGAAGTCTATAAAGCAAGCGAATTGCCCCGCCAATCGCTCGCTTGATTTCCGGCCGGGGCTTTCGCATGTTGCGGCGTTTTTTGGGGCATTTCATGTTGGGTAGGCGTATCCTTGTGACAGGCGGAGCCGGCTTTATCGGCTCGGCGGTCGCGCGCATGATCGTGAACGACACCCCGCATCGTGTGCTCGTCGCCGACAATCTGAGTTACGCGGGCTCCCTCGACTCGCTCGTGCCGGTGGCCAGGCACGAGCGCTACGAATTCGAAAAATGCGACATCCGGGACGCGGCCGCAGTGCGCGCGCTGTTCGAGCGCTTCCAGCCCGATCTCGTAATGCATCTCGCGGCCGAAACCCATGTCGATCGCTCGATCGACGGGCCGGCCGCGTTCGCCGATACCAATGTGATCGGAACCTGCACGCTTCTCGAAGCGGCGCTCGACTACTGGCGCAAGCTGAAAAACGAAACGCGCATGCGTTTTCGCTTTCATCATGTTTCTACCGACGAAGTGTACGGCAGCCTGGGCGCGGATGGAGTTTTCAGCGAGGAATCTCCCTATCACCCCAATTCACCCTATGCGGCATCGAAGGCGGCAGCTGATCATTTCGTGCGCGCCTTTCATCACACCTACGGCTTGCCTGTCGTGCTTTCGAACACGAGCAACAATTACGGGCCGTATCAGTTTCCCGAAAAGCTCATCCCTCTCCTCATTCTGAACGGGCTCGAAGGAAAGCGCCTCCCCGTTTACGGCCGCGGCGAGAATGTGCGCGACTGGCTCTATGTCGAGGATCACGCACGCGCGCTTCTCTTGATCGCCGAACGCGGCACACTCGGCGAAAGCTACAACGTGGGGGCGTCGAACGAACGAAAAAATATCGACGTCGTGCGCATGATCTGTGCACTGCTCGACGAATTCATCCCCGATGAGAAGATCGGCAGGCGCGAGACGCTGATCGAATTCGTCGCCGACCGGCCAGGCCACGATCTCCGCTATGCGATCGATGCGAGCAAGGTCCGCCGCGAACTTGGATGGGCGCCGCGGGAAAGCTTCGAGACGGGCCTTCGCAAAACCGTGCGCTGGTATCTCGAACATCGCGACTGGTGGCAGCCGTTGCGCACACGCGTCTACGGCGGTGAGCGGCTGGGGATACGGAAATGAACGCCTCCACGATCGTATTTGGCGCCGGCGGCCAGATCGGCCGCGAACTCGTTTCACTTGCGGAAATTCGCGGACTCGATATCCGCGGGCTTACGCACGCGGAAGCCGATATTACCAATGCGGTCTCCGTGAATAAGGCTTTCGAGAAATTCAAGCCCGCGCTTGCGATCAATTGCGCCGCCTATACGGCGGTCGATCGTGCCGAGCACGAAACGGAGCTTGCAAATACCATTAACATCGACGGCGCGGAAATCATCGCAACAGTTTGCGCGTCCATGAACGTGCCGCTCATTCATCTTTCCACCGACTATGTCTTTGATGGCAACAAAAAAGGCGCCTATACGGAATCCGACGCGCCCGCGCCGGTCAACGCTTATGGGCGCTCCAAGCTCGCGGGAGAAAAACGGATTCAGGCGGCGCTGAAAGATTATGTTATTCTCAGGACCTCGTGGGTATACGGTTTTTACGGGAATAATTTTTTGAAAACGATTTTGCGCCTTACGCAAGAGCGCGACGAATTGCGGGTCGTCAGCGACCAACACGGCTGTCCGACAGCGGCAGCCGATATCGCGGAAGCGCTTCTGGTCGTGGGCGAAAAATTGTCCGCGCAAGAACCTGTCGCCGGCATCTACCACTTCGCGGGCGCTGGCCGCGCGAGCTGGTACGAATTCGCGAACGAGATCGTGAAACGTCAAAGCGCCTTCACGAACCGCTCGCCGAAAGTCACTCCGATTTCGACGGCCGGATATCCGACGCCGGCCAAGCGCCCGATGAATTCGGAGCTGAGCAGTGCGCTTTTCATCCGGACATTCGGCTATACCGCAAAGCCTTGGCGCGAACGCACGGCCGAAACCGTCGACGCTCTGTTCGCGGCAGGGCCATCGAAGGCGGCGTCATGAAGGGCATCATTCTCGCGGGCGGCGTCGGTTCCCGGCTGCATCCGATTACGCTCGCGGTGTCGAAACAGCTACTGCCTGTTTTCGACAAGCCGATGATCTATTACCCGCTGAGTGCGCTGATGCTCGCGGGCATTCGCGATATCCTCTTGATCACGACGCCGGAAGATCAAAGCCAGTTCCGCCGCCTGTTGGGCGATGGTTCGGATTTCGGCGTGCGCTTCACCTACGCGGTGCAGGAAAAGCCGCGCGGCCTTGCCGACGCATTCATCGTCGGGCGCGAATTTGTCGGCGGCGACCCGGTCGCGCTCGTCCTGGGCGACAATATTTTCTACGGCCACGGCCTTACCGAGCTTCTGCTCGCCGCCGCCGCGCGCGAGCGGGGCGCGACGATTTTTGGCTATGCGGTGAACGATCCGCAACGATACGGAATCGTCGAGATCGACGCGGCGGGAAAACCGGTTTCGATCGAGGAAAAACCCGAAAAGCCGAAATCGCGCTATGCAGTGACGGGGATTTACTTCTACGACAACCGCGTCCTCGATATCGCCGCCAAAATCAAGCCATCGCAGCGTAATGAGATCGAGATCACCGATGTGAACCGCGCCTATCTCGAGCTCGGAGAATTGCATATCGAGCTTCTCGGCCGCGGTTTCGCGTGGTTAGATACCGGCACGCACGACGCGCTCGTGGAAGCGAGTCAATTCATGCAAATTCTCGAGGAGCGGCAAGGTTTGCGGATCGCCTGTCCCGAGGAAATCGCGCTGAATTCCGGCTGGATCGACGAGGCGCGGATCAAGAAACAGATCGAGAAATACTCCAAGTCGAGCTACGGCGAATATTTAAAGCGCGTCGTTGCGTGGCGTAACATTGCGTACCGCTCTGGCTAAAATTGTCAGCGCTTGTTGGTGCTTCGCCATGCCTTGAATCGTTCGGCCGTTTGCTCGCTGGTCGACGGGTACAAGCCAAAAATTGAACTTCCCGCTTTTACCTGCTCGGCGACAAAATCCTCGAAGGCGGTCATTTCGTAGGCTTCGCCAGCGATCTCGTCCGCAATAGCAGCCGGAATGACAATTACTCCGTCGCCATCCCCCAGGATTACGTCGCCGGGGAAAACCGGAGCATCTCCGCATCCGATTGGGGCGTTGATCTCGACTGCCTGATGAAGCGTCAGATTCGTCGGTGCGCTGGGACGCTGGTGATAGGCGGGAAAATTCAAGGCAGCGATCTCGTCGGAGTCTCGAAATCCCCCATCAGTCACAATACCGGCCACACCGCGCTGCTGCAGCCTCGAAACGAGAATAGCACCGGCCGATGCCGCCCGGGGATTCTTGCGGCTATCCACGACGAGGACCGCGCCGGGCGGGCATTCTTCGACGGCCTTGCGCTGAGGATGATTGCGGTCGGCGAAGACGGAAATGGGATTGAGATCCTCGCGAGCCGGGATGTAACGAAGCGTATAGGCCTCACCCAAGAGCTTTGGCTGGTTCGGGTTGAGACGCGATACGTCCTGAATGAATTGTGTGCGTAAGCCGCGTTTGAACAGCGCCGTCGAGACTGTCGCTACGCTGACCTCTTTCAATTTCAGCCGTGTTTCCGGAGTCATCAATCGGCCCTCACTGTCGCGTGTGCAGCCCTGCGGGTAATTTTCCTCAGTTGACGTACTAATGCATTAATGGTTCAAAAGAAAGCCCAATCGCAAAAACAAGACGGGTGGCCGTCCCTCGAATTCGGCAGGGATCAAGGGAGGAACTCAATGCTCAACCGAAGAACCGTTGTCGTCGGCATAGGCGCGCTCGCGCTTGCCCGGACGCCAGCGCGGGCGCAGCCGAAAACCGAAATTACGATGAGCCGCCAGCCTGGCATCCTGTATATGCCGCTGCACATCATCGAGAAACACAACTTGCTTGAGAAGCATGCAGCCAGCCTCGGTCTTGCCGGGACAACGGTGAAATGGGTGGCTTTCTCCGGCGGCGGACCGCAGCAGGACGCACTGATCTCCGGCAATGTGGACATCATTAATACCGGAACGGGAAATCTGCTTCTGTTGTGGGATCGCACACGCGGCGGCGTCAAAGGTGTCGTCGCAAGCTCAGCGCTGCCGCTGCAGCTCATCAGCCGCGAGGCACGCATCAAGTCTCTCACGGACTACAAAGAGGACGACAGGATCGCTGTGCCAACCGTGAAGGTTTCGACGCAGGCGATCCTTCTGCAGATGGCGGCGAGCAAGCTGTTCGGTCCAGACCAATGGGCAAAATTCGATCCGCTCACCGTGCAGTTGGGACATCCCGACGCATTTATTGCGATGAAGAACGATTCGCACGAGATCAAAAACCACTTCGCGGCGCCGCCGTACGACTATTACGAACTGACGCAGATCCCCGAAACGCATGTGGTAACAAACTCGGCGGACATTATCGGCGGGCCGCTCACGCAAGGCCAATTTATCACGACGACGAAATTCGCGGATGCGAATCCCAAGATCATACAGGCCCTTCGTGCTGCCGCTGAGGAAGCAAAACAGATTATCGAAAGGGATATCGCGGCAGGCGTAGAGGCCTACCGGGCCGTCAACAACGACAAGACCCCGGCGGATGTCCTGATTGCCCTCTTAAGCCGGCCGGGCATGAGCGAGTGGAATCTATACCCGCAAGGCACCATGAAATTCGCCGCTCATCTCCATAAGGTTGGCACGCTGAAAACGATGCCGGCATCGTGGAAGGATTACTATTTGCCGATCCTGCATGACCTACCGGGCAATTGAGACGCGCAGAGTGGCGGCGGTGCCGAGCGCGCGCAAAGCCACGCATCTCGTTCAAGAAACGCTGGGCGCTTTCGAGCAACTGAAGTTGGAACGGGGCCGTCAGGCCTCTGTGCAGATTTTCGAAGTCCTGCGGGAAGCAATCATCGATCTCAGTCTGCCGCCTGGAGCCTCGCTGTCGCGGACCGAATTGGCGACGCGTTTCCGTGTCAGTTCCACTCCTCTACGAGATGCGTTCATGCGGCTCGCGGAAGAGGGACTGGTCGATATCTTTCCGCAACACGGAACGGTGGTGAGTCGTATCGATCTTCGCAAGGTGCATGAAGCCCACTTTCTTCGCCGCGCAATCGAGCTGGAAGTCGTCGGTATTGTCGCCAAGGCCCCAACTAAGGAATTGATCGCGCGGCTCCGCGATCTCTTGGCGCGGCAACGAGCAATGCACCAGCTCCGCGACAGGCGCGCCTTTACCGAGGCGGATCAGGCATTTCATCGCACGCTGTTCGAAGTAGCGAATGTCCCCGAACTGTGGTCGCTCATCCGGGGACAGAGCGGGCATCTCGATCGGTTGCGGCGTCTTCATCTGCCCTCGCCCGGAAAAGCCGATTCTATCATGGCGCAGCATCGCGCGATCATCGACGCGGTCGCCGCCGGCAACCTCGACAAGGCGCGTGATTCTATGCGCAAACATCTTGCCGACACCATCGCGAACACCGACAAAATCCGGAAAAAATTTCCGCAATATATTGCAGTTTGACGCCCAAAGGATTCGGGGCAGGATGGGCGCTGATTGCGGCGTGTCGCGCGGCGCAATCAGGCAACTACGATTTGACAAACTTTCCGATATTCGGATTCGGCAAAATTTCCAGGACGACCTCGGACGGACGACACACTCGCACGCCCTTTGGCGTCACCACGATAGGGCGATTGATTAAAATCGGGTGCGCCAGCATGAAATCGATCAACTCGTCATCGGTCCACTTCGGATTGCCGAGATCGAGTTCCGCATAAGGTGTTCCTTTTTCCCGCAATAGCTGCCGAGGCGTAATTTTCATTGCCGAGATGAGTTCGGCCAGGCGCTCGCGTGTCGGCGGGTTTTTCAAGTATTCGATGATCTCGGGCTCTTCCCCGCTTTGCCGGATCATGGCGAGCGCGTTGCGCGACGTGCCGCAATCGGGATTGTGATAGATGGTCACTTGGCTCATCGCTTGGCTCGCTGTCGGCTCGGATTGAGGGACACGCGAACAGCTTAGCAAGGCGGAACGATCTCGGCCAAGATTCGTTCCTGGCAGAGGAGACTCTCAGAGCGAGGCCAATCCCATGCGAATTCTCATTGCGTCATCGGCAGTGGCCGGCGTTATTCTGACGGTCTTGTCCTCCACTGCCTTCGCACAGACCCGACAAAAACAGCCGCAGCAGAACCGATTCTGCCTGGAAATCAGGGGCGAGAACCAGGCGCGCTGCGCCTACCAGACGCTCGCCCAATGCGAGCGTGCGAAACCGCGCGGCTCGACCGAGCGCTGCCTTGACAGGGCCTACGTTATCGCAGCACCGAGCGAACCTCCGGCTTCGCCCGATCAATCACCCTCCAAACGAGGCGTCACCAAACACGGCGGGTCTTCGAAGTAGTCAAACAACACTAAGCACGTTCAGGCGGTGAGCCACGGCCAAGGCTGTCGCGAACGATTAGCCGTCCGTTCCCGGCGTTTTCAATTGCTGTTGAAAAGGTACGGCTTTCGCGATCGAGCGTTCTGCAAAGCCACTCTCGTTCATATTCGGAAGCCGCAGCCAGCTGAAATTTTTGAATCCGGAAAGGCACGGCCTCGGCCGCGATCACATTCTTTGTCGATGCGTGCACATCGACAACATACATCGCGACGATATCGCTGCGATATTGCGCGTAGCCTTGAATACCCTCGTAATCGTTAAGAAAATCGCCGCAACCATACAGCACAAGACGTTCATGGTAGAGTTCGATTGCCTTCGGGTGATGAGAGGAATGGCCGAATATGATCGATGCATTCGCCTGATCCAACAAGGCGCGCGCAAAGCGCGTGTATTCATGCGGTATTGCGTAGCCCCAGTTCGGTCCCCAATGGAGAGAGACAACCGCGATATCGCGCGGCAAGCGCATGCTCGCGATCTGACGGGCGATCATGAGGATCGTATCGTCGGACATGTCATGAAGGAAATTGACGCCTGCGCATTGCTGCGTGGCAGCCCAGAGCGGCGGCACGCCGCTTGTCGCGAACGCGAACGACCAGATCAATAAGCGTGCCCGGTCGCCGATCTCCAAAATCGCTGGAGCTGCTGCCTCGACTGCGTTCTTTCCCGCGCCGGAACGTTTAATCTTCAGTCGGTCCAAGGCGGATAACGTATCGCGCAGTCCGTCCGGCCCGAAATCCAGAACATGATTGTTGGCCAGCACGCAGCAATCGATCGGCACGTCGGCGAGACAGCCCGCATTTTCCGGGCTTACCCGATAATTGATGCCCTTATCCGCAAAATCGCCGGATCTGGTGATGCTCGTTTCGAGGTTGATAAGGCTGGCGTCGGGCTTCGCGCGCCTTAATTCGTCGAGGAAGGCGCCCCAAAGGTAAGCACTGGAAACTGGGCGCGGGATTGCGCCGTTCATACGCTCCGCGAGGCGGACATAGTCGAGCGCTGACGAGACGTACGGTTCGCGGAGTTCCGGGTCGCATGGGTCTGGAAGCACCTGGTCGATGCCGCGGCCGATCATCACGTCGCCGCACAAAACCACGCGAACTCTATCGTTTCTCGTTTTCCAAGCCATCGCCATGATTTAACGCGAATTGCCCCAGATTGGCGGATCCACGCGAAATTCACGGCAGAGAATTTTCCGAGATGGAAATGGTGCCGGGGCGGAATCGAACCACCGGCACCATGATTTTTAGTCACTTGTCCAACCAACTGCGCTAGGGGGCACGTGTTCCGACGATTTGGCGCCGGTCCCCACAATCTCGCCGCCATTTTTGTGTGGTGGTGGACGAATCTGAACCTCCAAAAGCGTGTTGGGTCGACCCACGGCACGGGGAGAACGGGGAGAGTATCGATCCCGATGCGAAAGAATCTGCGCCCGATCGTTTCGCTGCTCCTGGGAGTAGCGTTCCTGCTGGCAGGCAGCGGCATGCAATTCACGTTGCTTCCGCTGCGTGGCAGCGCTGAAGGTTTCGGCGATCTTGCGCTTGGCGTCATCGGCTCGGGCTATTTCGTCGGCTTCGTCAGCGGCTGTCTGCTTGGACCCTACGTGATCCTGCGTGCGGGACACATCCGGGCATTTACGGCGATGGTGGCGGTCACGGCCGCCATGGCGCTTGCCTACGCGCTCGCGCCGACGGTTCCCGCCTGGATAGCGTTCCGTGTCGTAACGGGTCTTTGCCTCGCCGGCCTCTATCTGGTTGTTGAAAGCTGGCTCAATGACGGCGCTTCCAACGAAACGCGCGGACTCGTGCTTTCGTCCTACGTAGTGGTCAGTTACGGCGCTATCACGCTCGGCCAGGCGCTGGCGACGCTTTATCCGGTCGTTGAGGCCGGGAGCTTTATGGTCGCCGCCATGCTTTCCTCGTTGGCGACTGTTCCGGTGGCATTGACCCGCTCGGCGCAACCGGCGCCGATCACAATTGTCCGTTTTCACCCGGGGCAGATCTACCGCGAGGCTCCGGTCGCGCTGATTGCGAGTTTTGTGATCGGTTGCGCCAACGGCGCATTTTGGGGACTCGCGCCGCTCTCGGCCGCCCGGAGCGGCCTCAGCGTCGATCGTGCAGCGCTCTTCATGAGCCTCGCAGTGCTGGCCGGAGCGATTGCGCAGTGGCCGGTCGGCCATCTGTCCGATCGCGTCGACCGCCGCTTGGTGCTACTCGCGCTCCTGATCGGCGCCGCCGTTGTAGGCATCGTCATTTTTCTGACCTCCGCGTCCGGCCCAATACTGCTGTTGCTCGGTATTTTGTTCGGCGCGCTCGCGCTGCCAGGCTATTCGCTCGCGGCCGCCCATGCCTACGATAAGACGCCGGCAAGCGATGCTGTCTCGGTCGCTGCCACGATCCTGCTCGCCAATGGTCTCGGCTCAGTGATCGGCCCGCTTGTCGCCGCTGGCTTCATGTCGACGGAAGGACCGCGCGGACTGTTCCTGTTCACCGCGCTGACGCAGGCGCTGCTGGCAGTCTACGTGTTTTATCGCACACGGGTACAACGTCCGCTCGCCTCGCGGCAAAAGACCGAGTTCGATCTTGCCGCAACCGCTCCTGTGGGCGGGGTCGTCACGCACGAGGCGCCAGATCCTGCAGATCCTTCGATCATCCTCCCGGAAGCTTATACGGTGGCGCCTATGAGTGACACTTCACGCATCACCGGCGCATTTCTTGCGGAGTCCGTAGCCAGAGAATCGGCTGAAGGCTGAGTGGTGCAGGATGTAGTCTGCAGCGATTCAGCCTCTGGCTAGGCCGTTCCCCTATAACAGCGAAAAGAACAGGGAAAAATTAGATTTTCTCGCATCTCCACGCAGGACCTAATGAATTGGCAATAAAATCAATGCATTCTCTCTAAATTCCCTGAGTGAACATCGGCGATCTGGGAATTCCGAATAGAGATCGTCTTAAACTCACGAATTATCGTTGTTACGATTCTACGTTCCTCCGATTAAGATCCCCGTTCCGAGAACCAGCGAACCTCCTAACACGATCTGGAACACAGCCCGCCAAAATGGCGTTTCCATGTAACGATTTTGAATAAACGCAATCGCCCACAATTCTACGAAGACGATCGCCACTGCCAACGTAGTTGCTGTCCAGAAATTCTGGATGAGATATGGGAGAGCATGACCAAGACCACCTAATGCGGTCATCAATCCTGAGGCGATGCCGCGCTTAAGTGGCGAGCCACGGCCAGAAATCACACCATCATCGTGCGCTGCTTCGGTGAAGCCCATTGAAATTCCTGCGCCCACGGCGGCCGCAAGTGCGACTGTAAATGTCGTTGAGCTCGAGTGCGTGGAGAACGCCGTTGCAAAAATCGGCGCGAGTGTTGAAACAGAACCATCCATTAACCCAGCAAGTCCGGGTTGCACCCAAGTAAGAATGAATTGCCGAAAAGCCTTACGCTCCTCTTCCTTTCCCGGTTCACCTCCCGCCACGTCCACCTGCAGCTTGTCCGCCCTGCTCTCATGCATTCTTTCGGCCGCAGCAAGGTCGCCAAGCAGCTTTCGAGTTGCCGGATCCGAGCTGGATTGAGCGGCGCGTGTATAGAAAGCGGCAGCATCGTCCTCCATGCGGCTGGCTTCCTGCCGAATACGCTCCAGCCCCAGATTCTGAACAAGCCAAATCGGCCGACGCCAGTAATAGCCAGCGACATGCTCTCGCCGAATTAACGGAATGGTTTTTCCGAAGCGCCGTTCATAGATGTCAATCAGCAAACGGCGATGATCATTTTCCTCCTCCGCCATCTGGTCGAAAATCCGGGCAGACGCGGGAAACTTCTCCCGCAGTTGCTCTGCGTAAGACGAATAGATGCGCGCGTCGTCCTCTTCGGAGGAGATGGCAAGCGCTAGTATCTCGGATTCTGAAAGATCGGAGAAACGTCTTCGGGAGCCAAAATACGGGACCATTTCGTGTAACCCTGTTTATAGAAGGGGTGTCATGCGATCATGCCGAGAAAAGTATTCTCGCGCATGCGCAAGAAATTCAGCGTCGGTGAAGCGACCGGTACGTTCGACGGTATTTATTTTTTGTGCGAGAGCCGGGTCATTCGATCTTAGATGCTTGATAAATTCGATACGCGCGTTCGCAGGTCCAGCCACAAGAATTGCGCCGGCTTGCCGAATGTGTTGAGCCACCTTGTCGTAGAAATCCTGATCTTCGGCTGCATGCCCGCTGCCGATCGAATTCGCTTTGTGATGGATATTGCGGACAGGGTGTTCGGGATGAACGACTAACTTATCCGATTGATCGGCGTTGAAGCTGAATACGCGCGCCTCGTGGTGATCGATCCACACCGCCATGTGAAAATGTTGCTGCATATTCTCCTCCTGCTGTGTTTTCCTGCGGCTTCATAAGGTTGGATCCTTTGATTTGCGTCAAAAGCGCACTGTCGAAAGATGCTTAGAAATAAACATGATCCATCCCTCGATTAGTGTCTATGTGAGTTCAGGCGCCGCATCTGATCGGCGCGTCAACATTGCTTGCGAACTCACTCAAAAAATGAACGCAAAATTAGTCGGCTTGGGCTGCCAATCTATTTCCAGCAAGGCTTTTCCCAATGGCCCGGTCAGCAATCGACTCTTAAAGCTTGAGTTTGAACATGCGACCGCGGAACTAACACAGCGGGAAAAGCGATTTCGAGAGCTTGCCACTTGCAAGACTCCGCACCTCGAATGGCGCGGAAGCAACGATTATCCTCTCAAAGCCTTCATAAACAAGCTCAGATCCGTCGATCTTCTCGTCATCGGTTCCGATTCCGAGGCGCCACTCGAACATCGCTTCAATCCCGCCACGATCATCATGCAGGCGGGGCGGCCGATTTTGTACGTGCCCGACCACGTCAAAACCGTTCCCTTTCGTCGGGCGATTATCGCCTGGAAGGATGGGCGTGAGTCACGGTGCGCACTTGCCAATGCATTGCCTTTTTTAAAAATAACGAAAGATATTTTGCTTCTTGGAATCTGCGAAGAAGCACAAACTCAGCAAGAAGTACACGAGATCCTATCCGATGTCGGCTCTTATCTGCTCGGTCATGAGATTACTGTAGAGCCTAAAGTCGCACATTCAGGAAATTATTCCGTAGCGGAAGAGCTCCTCTTGCAAGCGAAACAATACGACGCCGATGTTATCGTCGCCGGCGCGTATGGCCGCAGCCAAATCGGTGAATGGATATTCGGAGGCGTGACTGAAGTCCTTCTCAATCAGCCACCCTGTGCCTGTTTGTTATCGCATTAAGGAGATCGCCATGAATCGAGCTGAGGCGGAATCTTGGGCGGCAACGATTGTGTTCCTGACTCTCTTGGGCGTTTTAATCGCTCTTATGCTTATTTGGCTCCCACCGGTTCTCATCGACTAAAAAGCGCACCCGAAACTTCGGTGCTCTTCTGTCATTGAATGCCGCAGCTAAACTAGCGCCTCCAAAGGCAGATTTTGATTCAGCGCACATTCTTCGTTTGACCGAGATTAATATTCCCGCGGAGCAGCCGCCTAAACTTTCATAAGTTACGCGAAGGCAATCATGAATGTGCGCAAGATTATGATAGCGCCGGCGGTTACCGTGAAGCCGAACATTTCGGTGATCGAGCTAGCCAAGCTGATGGCCGAAAAGCGTATCAGTGGCGTTCCGGTCGTCGAAGAAAGCGGCAAGCTGGCGGTATTGTAACGGAACGCGATCTCATCCGACGGTACGAAATCTCGACAGAAAAGCAGCGTTCCTGGTGGCTGCGAATGCTGGTGGGGGAAGCAATTCTCGCCGGCGAATATGTGAAAGCTCACGCCAAAAAAATCCGCGATATCATGACGACCAAGGTTGTGTCCGTTCATCCCAACGATTCAATTCGATACCTTGTCGATCTCATGGAAAAGCATGCAATCAAGCGCTTGCCTGTCGTCGAAAACGACCGCGTTGTAGGCGTCGCGAGCCGCGCCGATCTGATCCGTGCTTTTGCAGAGTTACACGGCGCTATCGGCATTGAAGCTGATGATCGATATATCCGCGAGAAACTGCTCACTCATCTGGCAAATCAGCCTTGGGCGCATCTCGACCTCGTGAATATCAATGTGACAGAAGGCGTCGTCGAGCTGACCGGTTTGGTTCGCAGCGACTCTGAGCGAAGTGCCATCCGAGTTGCGGCAGAAAGCATGTGGGGCGTGAAGCAAGTTGTTGATCGGATGACAAAGCAGCTCCTTACTGCCGATCTGTGACGCCGATCGCCTGCAAAGCATGCAGCATGGTGGTGCTGAGATCGGCGTTCGCGTCGATACGCGTCCACTCAGCGCTTAGGTTTGAAGGGCTTCTCTGCTGCATTGCTACTTTTGCGTCAGCATCCGATGCATCCCTTTTCCTTTTTGCGATACGTTCAAGACGGACGCTTAAATCCGCATCGAGATACAGGCCCGCAAGCGGGACGCCGCATCTTTTTGATAATTTTAGGGCTGCATCCCGCGTCGCTTCATGCAGAAATGTCGCATCAAGAATTACAGAGTGTTTGGCCTGTAACGCGGACTCCGTTTTCTGAAAGAGGCGCTCATACACTTTTCCAGAAACATCGGATCTGTAAGCTTGGCTTGGCAACAGCTCCGTTTCGCTCGCATGAAAGAGCTGTTTTCGTTCAATATCGGAGCGGAGAATGACCGCTCCGGGCGCCGGGGAAAGATGAGATGCCAGCAATCTCGCAAGCGCAGATTTTCCCGATCCCGACAGGCCGCCTACCACTACTAGTCGCGGCGCATCAGGCCGCAAAAACTCGACAGCCAAATTGAAATAACGCGTCGCACTCTTTGCGAGATTTTCGTTGGCCCGGGCAGAACGCGCTAACTCGGTCGCGCAAATTTTCGCACGTATCGCCGCGCGCATTGACAAAAATAACGGCAATAACGCAAGCCCCGGCAGGTGCTCTTCTCTATCGGCCTCAATCAGGTATCGGTTGAGCACAATGTTCGCGGAATCGCGCGCACCCCTCTCCCAGAGATCCATCAGCAAAAACGAAAGTTCGTAAAATACATCGCCCGAAGCAAGCAATGGGTCGAATTCGATCGCATCGAAAGGCGTCGGATTTCCGTCAATCAAGGCGATATTCCTGAGATGGAGATCTCCATGTCCTTCGCGCACAAAACCAGCTGCTGCGCGTGCGGATAACAGCGCCTTGTTAGATTCGAGTTTTTCTTTCGATTGCAGCGTTAGAACCCGAACTTTCCCGGCATCAAATAGATCCGGATGTGTCTTCAGGTCCCTTTCGTTTTCCTCAATGACAGTTGAAAGCGAACCTTGCCACATCTCGCTGCGGATAACCGGCGCATCCGCATGCATTCGCGCCACCATTCGCCCAAGTTCATCGGCGAGGTCATTTGTAATTGATCCGTATTCCGCGAGCCGATCCAGCGTAAGGGATTCATCGAATCGCTTCATAACAACGGCCCATTCGATTGGTGTGCCCTCTCCCTCAAGGCTTAGCCGTCCGTTGAAATCCTTAATCTCGGCGACCCTCAGATAGAGATCGGGAGAGAAACGACGATTTACAGTTACTTCCTGAAGGCAAGCGGCCTTCCGCTTCTCCGGCGTCGAATAGTCGAGATATGGAAACCGCACGCTTCGCTTCACTTTGTATGCGCGATTACCGGCCAGGAAAACGGTGGAGGCGTGCGTATCGATTCGCTTTACTTCGAGACCGCCATGCGTTCTCGGATCGGCAAGATAGGCGAAGACGCGATCCTGCGTATCTACGTCTTTTTTATCCGTCCGGTTCCTGTCTCGCCCAAATCCGAACGGTTTTGGCATTTAATCTTCTGCGAATTTCAGTTGCAGAATACGGATGCCGTTCGTCACGGACGACACGCCTTTCACGTTGCCGGCCAGCACTTCCAAGGCTTTGGCTTGTTGTATGTCGGACACGGTTCCAAGCAGAGTCACCCTCCCGTTGTCGACCGTAACATCGACAGGCGACCCCGGTAGCCATGGCTGTCGCGAAACCTGTTCGAGTATGTGTTGCCGAATCGCTTGATCGCTGTCTTTGAGCGGCGGCAGCGCATGTCCGCGTTCGGCGACAACACGCATCATGTCCGAACGGGTTAGCATTCCAATTAGCCGCCCCTTCCTCGTTACAGGCAGCCGCTTGATGTAATTTGTTTCCATTATCTTCGCTGCATCTTCGAGCGGGGCGTATTCGTCGACGGTCATTGGATCGGGGGTCATAACCTCTCTCACCCTTCTCCCGTGTTCGTGAACGTATTCGCCGGCAAGCTTTCCGGGCATGAAATATGCGAGCCATCCCAGATGCTTGCGCCCGGTTCCCAATTCTGCCCGACGCAAGAAATCACTCTCGCTCAGCATACCAACAAGCGCGCCGTCGGCGTCGACAACCGGAAGGCCGCTGATCCGATACTCGATCATTTTTTTAATGGCGTCGCCGATTGTCTGATCCTGTGAGACAGTGATCACCATAGGTATCATGGCGTGTAGAACGAGCATGAAAGCTCCTCTCTAAATGACGGCGTGCGGCGACCTTAATGCAGGGTGATGATTTTCGGCGTTTTCTCCTCCCCCGGGGAAAGAATTACAGCCCCGGATAAAGGCTCGATCCAAGCCAATTCGCTTGCCACCGATTTCACGCCCGGCACGTTTTCAACAAGAACCTTGATCGCTTCTTCCTGCCGTTCATCGTAAACGACTCCGCTTATCCGCGCGTTCCCGTTCTTCACTTGAATATCGAGGAGCGGGGCGACGAGCCATTGCGCTTGTTGCACCTCTTCGAAAATCCTGCCTCGTAATTCCTGATCGCTTTTCTTCGGCATCGGCATGCTTTTTCCTTGCATCATAATGGCTTTGATCAAACTCGCTCGCGTCAATATGCCTATGATACGATCTCCCCTCATGACCGGGAGCCGCTTAATCTTGTGCTCTTCCATCAACTTGGCCGCGCTCTCAAGATCGGTCAATTCCGTGACGGTGACCACCGGTGCTTTCGTCATGACGTCTTCGACCGTTCGGCCATGGTCATGAATATATTCTGAAGCAAGTCTTTCGGCGTTAAACAAAAAGCCAAGCCAACAGCTGCGGCGGCGTTCGGTGCCGATTTCCACGCGGTGCAAAAAATCACTTTCGCTCAAGATGCCAACCAGCGCGCCCTCGTCATCAACTACGGGAAGTCCGCTGATTTGGTGTTTCAGCATCAGCCGGATCGCGTCGCGTATTGGCGCCCTGCGGTTGATCGTGATCGCATAGGGCATCATCACGTTGACGACAAACATTGGCAAAATCCTAAAAGATTTTTCCAAAAATAGCCGTTCGCCCCGTAAGCGCCCTTGATCTGGCTCAAGCTTCTTGCAGAGAGACGGTAGAGCTGCGGATTATTTCTGCAGCGACAGGAGATAAGCTCCGATATCGTCCGCCTCCTCGCGGCTAAGCCCGCGATCCGGCATTGCCGGGTGAGGTGACATCAATAATTGAGCCAGCGTTTTGGCGTTTATATTGCTCCGTTGCGCCACTTCTTCGAAAGGCGGAGCCACCATCATATTGTGCGGCTTGCTTTCTCGGGGAAGGTGACAAGAACTGCACCACATCGCAGCGAGTTCCTGGCCGCGAACAGCATCGCCAGCTTTGGCTCGCATACCGTTTGATGAGAGCGCGAGGAACATGCCCAATACGAGCATAAATCGCCAGCAGATCATCATAAAGCCGGCGAGAAAAACACAAAAAATAAAGCGATCACCACAACAGAAATAACGACGGCGGTGAAGAAAGGAGCGAAATTTCCTTGCCCGAAAGCAGTCATCTGAAAACACCCGTTTGGCCAATTTATAAATATATTAATCGGGATTACCTGAATCTCGTTGATCTGGATCAAGCCGATGTATCGCGCCTTTGCTATGAGCATGCACGATGATTGATGCCATTCGAAAACATCCTACAGTTACGGTCATATTGCTTTGGGCGATTTGCTATCTTGTTTGGGTCTACGTCGTGCCGTCCCCCTGGGTCGATGCTATCGAAAATTATCTCCAAAAAAAGATCATTCGCGTCGAACATAGCCCCACGCGCAGCAGCATTAAATTTTAGCGTTTGAATGGGCGCTGTTTCATACTAGCCGCCGGCGCGGCGTAGGAGGCGGTGAGAACTCGGTTCGTCCCAGCCGGAGAACAAGCTGCGGATTGCTTTTCATCGAGCCCAGCATCGCCAGCCGGAAACGAGTATTGTCGACCTCGCAAGGTTGGTTCAAATAGGAGACACGCAGTCCGATCCGCTGGGCGCACAAGAGAAATGAACCCAGCGCCTCGCCACAAAAGAGCCAATCGCGCTCAGTGTCGAACGGCGTCGAAAAAATAGCGAAAGCGGCCGAATTATTGATCAATTCCTGATCGCGAGCCGCTTTCCCTTGGCCGACATCGAAGGTTCGTACAAGCAGCGGGCCAATATATATGGCCGTAAGGCCGCTAATGCCGATGGATGTCGACGGAATTCCATCCATCGCCGATGTCTTTGGCAAGCGTAGCCAAGAGGCCAACTCCCGCAAGAAGGATGGGTTGTCGAATTGAGCCTTGTCCGCATCCATAATGATCTGCGCCAAAGATGCCTTTTCGGTGCCGTCAGTAATCCAGGTAATGCGCGCACGATCGGAACCCGCTGCGAAGGAAAGAAGTTCTTGTTCCTCGTTTGTTACGGGCGCGGAATCAAAGGCATGACGATTGGTTCTGCGCGCCAGGATGTCATCGAGTAGAGGCAAATTTGGTGACCCCGGATCGTAGCGTTTGAGCCAAATCCGGGCCAGGACATCTTGGTTTGCCCGGTCGGGAAACCGTTCGATACTCAGCAAACAGCCAAACGCGCGTGCGGCAATCTCGAAAAAAGCAAGGAACGCCCCGCATGAAATAATCAGCTCCCGATCGAAAGGATCCGAGATCGGTAGTGAACGCGAACGATCCGCGAGCAGATCGATATGATCCCGGGCAATGCGCACTGCCCAAGGCTGGCTATTGTGGTTTGACGGCGCGAGAACAGCATAGCGGAGAAAGAAGCGCAGCTTCTCAATCGCCGTTCCGTTTCGGGGGAATGCGGCAGCGTCTACTTGCCAAGGATCTGCAGACTGATCGTAATTTTCTGATGCGCTTATGTTCGCCAGCATCGCTATTTATTGCGCCAGCCATCATTTCACGTTTTGATTTAGCGCAATGAAAATCCTATTTTTCAAAAAGGCCCGCGACCAGCGCCATGCGGACGAGTTCCGATAGGCTATCCGCCTGCATCTTGCTCATGACGTGCGCCCGATAAATTTCGACCGTTCGCGGGCTGATCTGATGATCGGCAGCGATTACTTTATTCGGCTGACCGGCGATGAGCCCCTCCAGAACCTGCCGCTCGCGCTGCGAGAGCAAGGCGAGCCTTGAGAGGATTTCGGCTTTCTCTGCGCCCTTTTTTGCATCTTTTTCATAGCGATCGAGCGCGGAACGCGTTGCCTTCAGCAGAACCTCATCGTCAAAGGGCTTTTCCAGAAAATCGATCGCACCTTCCTTCATGGCTTCGACGGCGAGAGTGACATCGCCGTGGCCCGTCATGACGATTACTGGAAGATCGATCGGCGTTTTCTTCAACCTGTGCAACAAGTCGATTCCCGACAATCCAGGCATCCTCACGTCGGTAAGCACGCAGCCTCCTTTAATTTCAGGAAGCGCGCGCAAGAACGCATCGGCGGACTCATACGTGCGCACATCGAGCTTTGCCGATTTCAACAGAAAGCGTAACGAATCGCGCATCGCGGCATCGTCGTCGACCACGTGAACTGTCTTACCCGGCATCGGCTTCTTCCTCGGCTTCGATGGCCGGCAGGGTAATCTTGAAAATCGTACCCCCGCCGGGATTCGGTTCGATCCAAATTCGTCCGCCATGATCTTCGACAATCGCCCGCGAAATAGAAAGGCCCACACCCATTCCATGCGGCTTGGTTGTGAAGAACGGTTGGAAAAGATGTTCGGCAATCTCTGGCGAGATACCGGTTCCCGTATCGGCAACCGAAATTTCGATCGTATCCGGCTTCGTTTTTTTCGTCGTAAGAGTGAGTTCTCGTCGATCGCTGTTCTGCATCGCTTCCAACGCATTCCGTATCAAGTTTACAAGCACTTGTTGAATTTGGATGCGGTCAACCAGCACCAGATCGACGAAATTTCCAAAATTGACCCTTGTTCTGACACCTGTTTCACGCGCGCCGACAAGCGCCAAGGCACTCGCCTCTTCTGCAACCTTAGCAATGGTTTCAACACGTTTTTCGCTTTCCCCTTGGGAGACGAATTCGCGTAAACGGCGGATGATTTGGCCGGCCCGCAATGCTTGATCAGCGGCTTTGTTAACGGCGCCGCGGACCGCAGCCGCATCGTCGCCGCTCAACTCCTCCAGCATCCGGCTTGAGCCCTTTAAATAATTCGCGATCGCGGAAAGGGGCTGGTTTAACTCATGGGCAAGTGTCGAGGCCATTTCTCCCATCGCGGTCAACCGCGAGATCTGGACGAGTTCCGCCTGCAACTCTTGCAAACGCGTCTCTGTTTTTTGCCGTTCGGTAAGATCGCGAATGAATCCCGTAAAGTAGCGCCGATTGGACGATTTCATTTCTCCAACAGCTAGTTCCATTGGAAATGTCGACCCATCTTTTCGTTCGCCGACAACAACGCGGCCGATCCCGATGATTCTGCGCTCACCTGTTGCGAGATAACGGCGAATGTAACCGTCATGATCTTGCCGGTAAGGCGAAGGCATCAATATCTTGACATTCTGGCCGACGACTTCTGCCGCAGGATAGCCGAATAGTCTCTCCGCTGCGGCGCTGAATGATTGAATGATGCCTTCCGTATCGATCACGACCATCGCATCCGGAACCGTATCGAGAATGGATTTGAGGTGCGCCTCCCGTTCACGCAAATCTTCAGTCACGGCTGCCGCATTCAACCGCATTCGCCTGAAACGTTCGCCTACGATCGAGATCCCAATGCCGATCGCAGCGAAAGCCAGCAGCAGCAGCGCCTCCCCCTTGGGCAATTCGAGCCAGATCTCTTTCCAAGCAATCAGATAGAGAGTGCTCAACCCCGTTGCAAAAATCCCCGGTCCTACGCCGCCAATCAAAGCTGCAAGAAGCACGGCCGGCGTAAAAAAAAGAAAACGAACATCGCTGCCACCAAGGGAAATCAGAATGGTCTGGGCCAGCATCGCAAGAGCAACGCACAGGATTGCGATACCGTATGACCGTGCCACAGCGATTTTCTCATTCTCAGGACGAAATGAATGCATCAGCAGTGCCGCAATTTATCATGCCGAATTAAGGGATCTAACCTACGGGATTCTACTTAAGAGAAAGATCTGAATTTCGGGGGATTTTTCAATTGCTTAAAAGCGGCTCAACAGGAGAACGCACCATGTTGACGCAAAGCGAAAGCGGTAAAATTCCTGCCCCTCCTTTCATTCGTACGATAGAGCGAAATGCCGCCTCAAAGACGACCGATCAGCGAAGGAGCCTCGATGAAATACTCGAGTTGATGGGCGCCAAGATCGAATATGACCGCAACAACGAAATCTATGGCGAAGGCGAATCAGCAGAATTTATTTACAAAGTCGTCAGCGGCGCTGTCCGCGTTTACAAAATTCTCGACGACGGCCGCCGTCAAATCAACGGTTTCTATCTTCCAGGCGACATCATCGGCATCGAAGCGTCAAGCGAACATCATTTTTCCGCGGAAGCAGTCGTTAAATCTCGCCTACTGGTTATTAAACGCAGCGCAGTTCTCACGCTGGCGGCGCGTCAGAGTGAAATCGCAAGCGAACTTTGGTCCATCACCGCGCGTGAGCTCGATCATGTCCAGAACCTCATGATCACGCTCGGCCGAAAAAATGCGCTTGAACGCGTTGCGGCTTTCTTGCTGGAAATGGCCAAGCGAGCCCGCAGCTTTACGATCGAGCTTCCGATGTCTCGGCAGGATATTGCCGACTATCTCGGTCTGACGATTGAAACCGTTTCCCGCACCTTCACGCAACTCGAAAACGAGCAGGCGATCGAATTGCCAGCGTCTCGGCGTGTAGTTCTTCGCAACCGAAATTTATTGTCACGGCTGAATGCGTAGAGGGTCGCATGATTACGGCTTTAAAGACACGCTCCACAGCAAATCCTCATCTGCCAAAAAGCTTCCGTCATGTGCGGCTTGAGCTTGCGAGAGAAGCTGGGAGTCCCGAAGGGCGATCCGATACGGGTTATCTCCTTTGGGTACCGCTGGATGCCAGCGGCAAGATAGACACGAAACCCTGGAAAGAATTTCGCGATTATTACCGCGTTTTGAAATTCCGGCCAGCTCAAGCAAACGAAATCGGTCATCTCGTACATCGGAAAAACGGCGGCTGGACGTTGCAGTACGACATATCGGGCGAGGACGCCGAGGAAGAAGGCTTCCACCTCGAAGATGAGCATCTCGTACCGGGCGAATACGTTTCGATCCGGGAGAAAGAAAAGACGCACGTCTACAAAGTATCCACGGTCGAGCATTATTAATTGTAACAGGCCGGCAATGATCCGCGATCTTGTAGTGAATCTGGCAACGACCACGAAACATGACCGCGCGCGCGACTACGCTCTCTCAATTGGAGAGCAGTTCAACGTTCATGTAACGGGAATTGCGTTTGCCTTTGAACCGATCATTTCCGTGATGAGCAACGTCGAGGGGTTGCCCGCAACTTATATTGAAGAAGAGCGCGCCGCAAACGAACAAGCGGCCCGAACAGCCAAAGAGAAATTTCTTCAATTAAACACCGCCGTCCGATGCGAATCATATTCGCCTCAAGTTACTGTATCGGGCGCGGCTAGCTTGTTTGCCAAGTTTAGCCGGAATTACGATCTCTGCGTTGTCGAGCAAGCGAACACGTGTACAAGCCATTACGATTTTCTTATTGAAGCCGCATTGTTCGATAGCGGGCGGCCCGTATTCGTTATTCCCTACATTCACGAGAAGCCAGCAAAATTCAAAACCGCACTCGTTTGCTGGGACGGAAGCAGGCAGGCTGCGCGGGCCACGGCTGACGCGATGCCCTTTTTGCGTAAAGCGAAAAGAATTCAGATCATAACAGTGGCGGAAGCAAACAAAGTTACCGAAGATTTGCCCGGCGCGGAGATCGCCCAGCATCTCTCGCGGCATGGGCTGAGCGTGCAAACAAAACGTATCGACGTTGAAGATATCGACATTGCAAATGTAATCTTGACCCATGCCACGGACATAGACGCTAACTTTATTGTGATGGGTGCTTACGGGCATACCCGATTGCGAGAATTCATCTTCGGTGGCGTTACCGCGCAAATTCTTGCGACGATGACAGTTCCGGTGCTGATGTCGCACTAGGCGGTCATAGACTGAGCTTTACTAGCTTGATCGACATGTCGTCGGGACTAGTCGATATTTTAAAACCGAGCTCTTCGCACATTTTCAACATCGACGTATTTCCGCTTAGGACCTCACCCTCAATTCTCTGAAGCCTGACGGATCGCGCGTACTCAATAATCAATTGCATCAAAAGCCGGCCGAGACCGAGGCCTTTTAGGTCAGAACGAACGAGAACAGCATATTCACCCGCTTCGAAATTCGCGTCGATATGAAGCCGCACCACCCCCAGGATTTCCCGCCGATCGGCATCTAGCGCGATCAGCGCGATCGCGCGGTTGTAATCAATCTGCGTAAGCCGTGCGATGAAAGCGCTACTGAAATCCTTGACCGGCGCAAAGAAGCGTAAACGAAGGTCTTCCGCAGATATTTTCTCCAGGAATTTGCGAAGCAGACTCTCGTCCTCCGGACGGATCGGACGTATAAAAATGCGTTTTCGATCCCCGAATTCAGCCTCTCGCTCCCATTCGCTCGGATAGGGCTTGATTGCAAAATTCGGGTTGGTGGGAGCGGACTTGGCTTGCGGAGAGACCGCAACGCGGGCATCCAGCGCGATTACCCCCTCCTCGTCCGCCACGAGTGGATTGATATCCACTTCGCTAATCTCGGCAAAATCAGCGGCCATCTGCGAGAGCTTCACGAGCGTAAGCGCGATCGCGCTCTCATCGGCCGCGGGAATATTGCGGTATGCTTTCAAACGACGGGCAACGCGGGTTTTGCCGATCAACCGTTGCGCCAGTCCCAGATCAAGCGGCGGAAGACCTAACGCCTTATCGTTGATGACTTCCACTGCGGTACCGCCCCGCCCGAACAATACGACCGGTCCGAATGTGGGGTCGGTTGCTATGCCGGCGATGAGTTCCCGCCCGTTTGGTTTTTTCAGCATGGGCTGCAAGATCACGCCTTTTATTACGGCATCCGGCCGAGTCTTTTTTGCTCTTTCGAGCAACGCCGCCGCGGCATTATGTACTGCTTCTTCGTCGCGGAGATTCAACTCTACGCCGCCGACATCCGATTTATGGAAAATGTCGCGGGAAAAAATCTTGGCTACGACCGCCTTATAAGTTTTGAGCAAGACGGCGGCGGCTCTTCCCGCATGTTCCGGCGTGTCGGCAATCGTGACGGGGAGGATTGGAATACGATAAGCCCCAAACAACGCTTCGATCTCATCGGGATCGAGCCACTTTCGCTTTTCTTCGACGGCTTTTCGAATGACGGCGTGTGCACTCGCCCTATCGGGAGAAAAATCATTCGGGAGACTCGGCGGAACCTTCGAGAGCGCTTCTTGCGCTTTTTGATACCGAACGAGGTGCATAAATCCGCGCACGGCCTCGCTTTCGGTGAGAAAGTGCGGGATTTTCGATTCCGCGAAGATATCCGCCGTTTCCGGATTTTCCCCGACCCAAGCACAAAAGACCGGTTTCGGTCGTACAGTATTGCGACTTTTCTTCACCACTTCGCTGACGCGCCGCGCAGTTTCAATCGGCAACGACAACGCCGTCGGCACTTGCAGGACAAGAACCGCGTCGTTTTCCGAATCCGCAAGAAGTGCCCTGAGCGCAAGCTCGTACCGGTCAGCGTCGGCGTCGCCTACAATGTCGACCGGATTTGACCGCGACCATATCGCGGGAAGATATGCGTCGAGTTGACTTTTCGCGGCGTCAGAAAGCCGGGCTAGCTTTCCATTATAGTCATTCAATCGATCAACCGCCATAACACCGACGCCGCCACCATTCGTAAGGATCGCGAGACGATCGCCCGAAAATGGTTGCGTGCGCGCCAGCGTTTCGGCGGCATCAAAAAATTCGTCAAGATCAAATACTCTTAGAATGCCTGCGCGTTCGAGCGCTGCGTCGTAAACGGCATCGGAACCAGCGAGTGCCCCGGTATGAGTCGCCGCGGCAACCGCTGCTTGTTTGTGACGGCCACTCTTGATGGCTATAACGGGTTTTATGCGAGCCGCAGCGCGTGCCGCCGACATAAATTTACGGACATCTTTGACCGATTCGATGTAGGTCAAGATCGAGCGTGTCGCGGGATCTAAGGCGAAATAATCGAGCAGATCCCCCACATCGATATCGGCCATGTCGCCGATCGACGCGACAGCCGAAAAACCGATCTTGCGTTGGGTGCCCCATGCAATAATGCCGGCCGCCACGGCTCCCGATTGGGAGATGAGCGCAATATCACCAGCAGGCGGCATTTGGGCGGAGAAGCTTGCGTTCAACCGGGCGGTGGGATTTAAAAGACCGATGCAATTCGGCCCAAGTATCCGCATGCCGAAACGCCGGGCATTGGCGGTCGCCAATTCAAGGAGCGAGCCACGGCCGTGCCCGAGGCCAGCGGTTACGATAATCGCCGCCCCAATTCCTTTCCTGCCAGCAGCTTCGACGATTTCTGGAATCGCCGGCGCAGGCGCGGCCAAAATGGCGAGATCCGGCGTTTCCGGAAGCGCCTGTAAATCCTTAAATACTTTTATTCCTTCGATCTCCGCATGAAGATCGACAAGCCAAATTTTCCCTGCAAATCGCGCCGATTGCAGATTATTCAGAATAACGCGCCCGACCGAAGTCGGTCGGGCGCCGACGCCGACGACCACAATGGACTGTGGATCGAAGAGCTGCTGCAGCCGATAGGTCGACATCCAGCAACCGTAAGCCGAACCCGAAAGACTGCCTAGACGGTGGCCCTAGACTAGCTCCAACGCGCGCGTTGTGCCTTCTTGATGTTCTTGCGATATGCCGCTCGCTGGCGCGTTGTGGGTTTTTCCCGTTCGGGCACGTTTCTTCTTGGCTTGGCGAAAAAGATATCGCCCTTCAGATGCCGGATGCTGCCGCGAATGCCTTTGAGGATACTCGTGGCCTTTCCTGCTTTGATGAAAAGCCTACCATTCTTAACGGTGGCGTCACCTTTATGCACGAGCCATGATTTCGTGCTCCAGTTTCCTTTCGCAGTACGGCCAGCGAGACGTTTGGTATGACCTGACCGCCCGACGTCCTGCAGGCGATACGCTACATACTTTGCCTTTGGCCGCAGCTCGATCCGAAAATAATTGCCGTGTCCGCCGGTCCCGGGGCGGCGGCGCCCCCTGCCCTCCGGCTGGGCGAGACTGTGTTGCCGTTTTGACATCGAGCGCCACCGCGCTTGCGCCTTACGGATATTCCTTTGAGCTGCCTTGCGCTGCTTTAGCGTCGCCATCTCGAGCTCTCCTATCAATTTTTTATTTATTGCAGCATCAACGCCGTTTATTAATTGACGAAGATCAAATCAGCCGCATTTTGATTTCGATCAAAAACCTGTTTGTTTCATCGATAAAATGACCATAATAGCACAAGGACAGTTAGACTCATGATCGCGGCGGTCAGCCAGCCGACGATCAATACCCATCCAGGAAGGATGATCGTCCCCAATTTCTTTCGCGATGTAACAATCATCATCGCGATAATAATCGGCACAGAGACTATGCCGTTAATGACGGCAGCCCAAAACAGAAGCGCGATCGGGTCGATCGAGGTAATCGACAAGATCGCCCCCACGAATGTCGCGACGCTAATCACCGCGTAAAAGCCGATCGCGCGGCTCGCGGGCAATTCCAGGCTTCCCTGCAAGCCGAATGTTTCGGCAACCGCGTATCCTGCCGAGCCAGCGAGAACGGGTACCGCGAGCAAGCCTGTTCCAATAATGCCGATCGCGAAAAGCAGAAACGTAAACTCCCCGGCGAGCGGGCGCAGCGCTTCAGCCGCTTGTCCGGCAGTTTGGATGTTCGTTACGCCGTTTACATGCAATGTTGCGGCTGTCGTGATGATAATGAAGAAGGCAACAAGATTGGAAAGCGACATCCCGGCCCAGGTGTCAATTGCAATCTTCCGGAAGGCGCGGACGCCCAGCCCATCTCGGTGGTACCGGCGATAGCTGAGTTTCGATTCCTCAACTTCCTGATAGGCTTGCCAAAAGAAAAGATAAGGACTGATAGTTGTTCCAAAGACTGCGACGATTGTCAGAAACATGTCCTGACTGAACGAAACACGCGGAAGCAATGTTGCGAGCGCAACTTCCTTCCACGGGATATTCAATGTGAATGCGGTCGCGACGTACACAAAGAGAACGAGCGTCGAAAGTTTCAGATAATTCGCATAACGATGATAAGGAACGAGAATTTCCGCGATCACACAGATCAATCCGAATGAGAGTGCGTAGATAAACGCGGGCCCGCCAATGACGAGCCTGACCGATTCACCCATTGCAGCCAGATCAGCCGCAATATTGATTGTGTTGGCGATCGTCAGCAGGCCGACGACGCAATAAAGCAAAGATCGCGGCAGGCTGTGTCCGATATTGGTCGCGAGACCGCGTCTCGTCCCCCATCCGATGCACGCACTGATGATCTGAATGGCCACCATAAACGGCAGCGTCAGAAACATCGTCCATCCGAGCGCAAAACCGAATTGCGCGCCTGCTTGAGAATAGGTTGCAATTCCGCTCGGATCGTCATCGGCCGCGCCGGTAACGAGTCCGGGCCCAAGGCCGCGCCATAAGCGAATGCATGTCTTTTTTATCCGATGCATCTTCTGCTCGTGAATGCGACCTGGAAACAAAGCATACAATAGCCATGCGCCCGCCGACCTATACGACAAATAGCATCCCGATTTCCGCGGCTGCGGGATCGCTCATAGCACGTGGATACGGTTCCACAGGTAGACAAAAAGAAGCGCGGCAAAAAAAGACACTGTCGATGTGAACAGCACAAGTCCCAACGCCACGACCCAACTGAACGACTGGATCGTATAGACGGGCGCGATGAAATGCAGCCAAAAAATAAAATTCAGCAAGCTCTGAGCAACTCCGAAGGCTACCAACAGGGCCCATCCGAAATGGATACAGGCCATCAGCAGCGCCACCGTTGTTGCTACTTTAATCGGATGAAGTGGGCGCATGTCGGACCTCTTTAAAAAAATGAGCCCCTACAAAAAATCGCAGCATCAAACACAATGATGCGAACTATAAACATGATTCAATAAATTGAACCGTGGTTCTTTGATTTGCCTCAAAACGCAATCTCGGCAGAAAGCGCTTTCCTGTCCTCCAAGGACGCCCACGATCATTATCTTGCCGCTTGTAGCAGATGGTTCTCGATCTCGGAGAGAGGATGCTTGGTTAAATCCTTCGTGATTTCAGCCACGATGCGGTTACGGACGGTAGTCGCGAATTCAGCTCGCAGGTCCCCGAGAGTTCTTGCTGGTGCCACAACGACGAGCGCCCGCGCCTCCTCTGCATTGATGTATTTCTCCACCAGAGCCGCAACTTCCTTTGCAAACCTATGCTCTTCAATCACATGCCAGTCCGTCGGCTCGATACTGCTGCGCCGATGCGAACTGCTTTCATAGACTCGTCCCGGCCGGTCGCTGCCTTGCAGATGCGTCGCCGGATTGTCGTGTTTGATCACGCGGGCGGTCACCAGATTGGGGAACTTCTCGTCTCCTTCGTTTCGCAGAAATAGCGCTTTTCGCCCATCGGCCACGAGCACAAGCGAGTCGTGAGGAAGCCTCAGCTTCGGCATGTCGCACTCCACATTCGTCGTTGCATGCGTCAGATCTCGAAACTTCGTTCGATATCGGCGAGCGTAAGCGTAGATTTCTCGCGCTTCACATCGATCGCCTGCTCTCTGCGAAAAAACACGCCCAGACCGAGTTCGTCTTCATTCAAGGCGTCAGCAATAGCGGTGGCGCGATCCGCGGAAGGAGGCTTTTTTCGCGAATGGGCGCGCGCTTTCCACCCAATCTCTTCCGGACGGAATATGGCACAAGGACTTAAAACTTCGAGGAATGCGAAGCCTTTGAATTGAATCCCTTCGACGATCAGGTTTGTCAGACCAATCGGGTCACCGACATAGCCGCGGGCAACGAAATTGGCCCCTGCGGCGAGGCCGACCGCAAGCGGATTAAAGCTCGGAAGTCCTGTGCCGCCGGGCGCGATTTGAGAATCCCAATCGCCTTCCGTCGTGGGCGAAGGCTGCCCTTTTGTCATACCGTAAACCCGGTTATCCATGACGAGGTAGAGCATGTCGATGTTTCGGCGGCAGGCATGCATGAAATGATTGCCGCCAATCGAATATCCGTCCCCATCGCCGCCGACCGCCACCACCTCGAGATCCGGGCGCACCATTTTGAGGCCAACCGAAAAGGGAAGCGCGCGGCCATGCACTCCGTGAAAACCATAGCATTTCGTGTAAGCAGGGAGCCGTGACGAACAACCGATTCCCGAAACAATCGCGATCTCGTGTGGCGGCCGGCCGACGATCGAGAATGCTTCCATCAGGCAATTCAGAACACCGTAATCGCCGCATCCAGGACACCAAATCGGTTGCGCACTTGAACGATAATCGTGCGGCCTGCATGCAACAGCGCTGTCAGCTACTATTGACATGGTCGTGTCCTAGGTGAGCGGCAATTTCGGCCGGCCGGAACGGTAAGGGCCCGGTTCGCGCGATACTTTCGGCATCGGCGGGCAATGCTTTAAGCCCGAGCAGATAGTGATAGAGCTGCGCACCGAGATTCTGCTCAAGCACGACGACCCGCTTCGTGCCGGCAAGCGCCTTTTTGAGTTGCGCGATGGGTGCCGGCGAGATTACGCGCAATCCGACGACGCGGACGGGACGGCCGGCGGCGGTCAAGCGCCTTGCGGCTTCGCGCGCCGGCGCCAAACTGGAGCCGAAGGCAACAATCGCCGTATCGCCATTGCCCCAACACTCCCCCCATAGCTCTCCGGGTTCGAATCGCGCGATCTTATCCGCGCGCTTTTTCATTTGGGCGGCGTGAACGCTGGCGCTGCTGACAGGTACGCAGATTTCGTTATGCGTGAGCCCGTCACCTACCCAACCGAATCCCGGCGTGCCCGGCCGGGGCATCGGCGTGACCGGATCAGGGCCGATGGCGTAGCGTTTGAATGTTTTTGGGTCGCCTCCATCGGTCCGGCGGGTTGCCGCGGCCGGACGCTTCGACGTTAACTCAATGACTTCGTTCGCCTGCCCCAGCAGCTGATCGGAGAGCACGATGACCGGCGTTTGATGCGCTTCCGCGATGTACACTGCCCACTCGCCCGTGCAGATACAGTCCGCGACCGACATGGGCGCAATGACGATCCGGGGTGCGTCACCGTGACCCCCATAAACGGCGAGATTGATATCGCTTTGCTCCATTTTGGAAGGAATGCCCGTCGAGGGGCCGCCGCGCATGACATCTATTAGGACGGCAGGCACTTCGGCGGCGACTGCAAGCCCGATCGTTTCGATCATCAACGAAAGGCCGGGACCGGAGGTGACCGTCATCGCCGGCGTCCCACCGAAAGAAGCGCCAAGCACCATGTTAATGGAAGCAAGCTCGTCCTCGCCGAGCACCAGCTTGCCTCCCAACTTCTGGAGCACAGGCGAGAGCCATTCGACCAGATCGGTTGCCGGAGTGATCGGGTAACAGGCCACAAAACGAACGCCGCCGCGCAGGGTACCCAATGCAATCGCTTGGTTCCCCGTGATTAGCCAGCGCTTGCCGGGATTTGCTTCTGCAAGCAGGAAATTCTCGGTTTGGCGCTTTGCGGCGGCAATTCCCGCAGCGAGCGCTTTTTCATTTCCCGCCACCACGTCGGCTTTCTTGCGTCCAAGGCTCGCGGCCAAGGCCTCCTTCAGGCTTTTCTCGCTCAGGCCAACCAGCGTGCCGACAAAACCGGCCGCGAAAATGTTGACTCGTTTGCCGCGCAGCGCACGCTCGAGCGCCGTCATCTGGGGATCGGTCATTTCGATCTCGATCATGCGAGCTTTCGTCTTCGCGATTGATGGGGCGATCGCTCCGCCGTCCTTTGCATGATAAACAATGCTTTTTTTGGAGAGCGGAATTTCCGGAGCGAAGGATTCGATCTTTCCCCAATCCAGCGCGACGAAAAGATCGTAGCAGTCGGGCTGGGCTTCGATCGGCCCGATTGAAAGTTGAACAAGAGCCGCCGCCTCGCCGCCGCGCACTTGCGCGCCAAAGAGCTGGGTCATCATCCCGTAATAACCGGAGCGTGCCGCAGCCTGAAGAAAAATGGCACCCGCAGTCATCGCCCCGGCACCGCCGCTGCCGGCAAATACCACTGAAATAGAAGAGCGCGTCATGTCATCCGTACCTGCGCGGGACGTTCGATGGAATCGCCCGCCTTTGCCGCTTCGATGAGAAACTTCTGCATCTCCCAGGCACCGGTGGGGCAATGCTCCGCGCAATAGCCGCAGTGCAGACAGACATTCTCGTCCTTGACCATTACATTTTTGCTTTGCAGCCCATTTGCGACATAAAGCGCCTGGGTAAGATTTCTCGCCGGTGCGCTCAGCCGGTTTCGGAGATCGGCTTCGTCGCCGTCTTTGGTGAAAGTAATGCAGCGAGTGGGGCAGATTTCGACACAGGCACGGCATTCGATGCAAAGCGCGGACGCAAAGACCGTCTCAACATCGCAGTTGAGACAACGATGCGCCTCGTGAAGCGCCATTTCGGGATCGAAACCAAGCTCCACCTCGGCCCCAGGATTGGCAAGTGCGATACTGTTTTCCCGAACCGGCACCTTAAAACGCGCATCAAGCGACGGCTCGATCGAATAATTCCAATCGCGTGAATGCTTGATCAGCTCCGCATGCGCCGAAGGCCGCTCACGCAGATCAAGCCCGCGGCAGAAGAGATCAATTGAGATCGCGGCCTGCCTCCCCGACGCGACCGCCGAAACAATATTTTTTGCTCCTATTGCTGCGTCGCCGCCAAAGAACACTTTCGGATTCGACGATTGCAGTGTGACCGGATCGATCTTGGGGGCGTCGGCTTGATCGAATTCGATGGCATCGCGCTCGATCCAGGGAAACGCCGTTTCCTGACCCACTGCGATCAAGACGTCGTCGCATTCCAGAAACGTGTCAGGTTCGCCGGTCGGCTCGAGGCGGCGTTTTCCCTGTGCATCGTGCAGGGCCTTCACATTTTCGAACAGAACGCCGGTGAGGCGTCCCTGGTCGTGTTTGAACTCCTTCGGAACGAGGCAATTCAAGATTTCGACGCCTTCGCGTGTCGCTTCGCTCCGCTCCCATGCCGATGCCTTCATCTCGTCAAAGCCAGATCGGACGGCAATCGTGATCTTTTCGCCGCCCAAGCGACGCGCCGTGCGTGCACAATCCATCGCGGTATTGCCGCCGCCCAGCACGAGAACACGCCTACTAGTCCTAGCGATATGTCCGAAGCGGACGGACGCAAGCCAATAGAGCCCGACATGGATATGGCTCTCGGCCTCCTCCCGTCCTGAAATTTTAAGATCCCGGCCGCGCGGCGCGCCGGTGCCGACGAAGATTGCGTCGTATTTCCCCAAAAGGAGTTTTTTCAGGCTATCGATTGGCTCGGCCGAATGGAAGCGAATGCCAAGGTCGAACACATAGCCGCACTCCTCGTCGATCACGCTTTCAGGCAAGCGGAAATTCGGAATGCGGCTTCTGATCATGCCGCCCGCTTTCGCCTCGCCGTCGAAGACGTCGCAGCTATAGCCGAGAAGGGCGAGGTCACGTGCGGCCGATAACGACGCAGGCCCGGCACCAACGAACGCAATCCTCTTCCCCGTCGATTTCAAGGGCTTCGGCAGGCGCTCGCGAATATCGTCCTTGAAATCCGCGGCGACCCGCTTCAGACGACAGATCGCAACCGAATCCCTGTCGACCCGCAGCCGGCGACAGGCGGGCTCGCAAGGGCGGTCGCAGGTGCGGCCGAGGATTCCGGGAAACAGATTTGAATACCAGTTCAGCAGATACGCATCCGAATATCGTCCGTCTGCAACCAGCCGGATATATTCCGGCACCGGCGTCCAGGCAGGACACGCCCACTGGCAGTTGACGACCTTATGGAAATATTCCGGACGCAATATGTCGGTCGGCTGCACTTTCCTGCCTCAGACATATCCCAGCCAGCGCCAGTAGGTGGCGCCCAGCAACATCACCAAGCCGAATGCGATAACCGTGAGCACAAGCCCAGTGCGCACGAAATCCTTCGCCTCGAATGTCTCCGTACCATAGGCGACCATGTTCTGTGGCGCATTGACGATAAGGATGAAGCCAAAACTCACGACGAATTGCAGCAGCATCGTCATGCCGACAACGTTCACGTTGATACCCGCTCCGGAGATGCTCTGCAGAACAGCGATGATGATCGGAATCATCGCCGAGGCGAGCGCGGTGGCGCTGGCGAAGCCAAGGTGAATGAAAATCAGAAACAGGCTCATTATTGCCAGAATAAAGAGCGCGCTCGCCTGCTTTAAGCCGAATTCGGCGACGGCAAGATCCGCCAGCCATGTCGCGCCTTTCGTCTGCAACAGCGCGGTGCCAAGGCTGATTCCGATTCCGAACAGGATGACGGTGCCCCAGGGAATTTTCGGCTGGGCGTCTTTCCACGTCATGATGCCGATGCCGGGCATGAACATCAGAGCGACCGCCGTGATCGTCGTCGTGCTGGTGTCGAATTTATGCAGAATGCCTTCCGTCGCCCAGAAAGCGAGCAGCGTAAGCGAAATCGCCAACAGCTTCTTCTCCGAAGCTTTCATCGGTCCGAGTTCTCGCAGCGATTTCCGAATTGCGTCACGCCCTCCGGACACTTCGGACACTTCGGGGGGCATCATGCGCGTCATTACAAAGAAGAGTGCGATCGACATCAAAATGCCGAATGGAGCCGCAGCGACCAGCCATTCGAGCCAGGTGATCGTAGTGTGCAGTGTCTTTTCAATAAAGCCGACAGCGACCATGTTCTGCGCGGCGGCAGTCTTGATGCCGACGTTCCAGATGCTCGCCGTCTGCACGGTCGTAATCATCAGCATGCCGGCAAAGGCGCCTTTTCGGTTAACGCCAAAGGCGGCAATGATGCCGAGTGTAATCGGCACGAGGCAGGATACGCGCGCGGTTGTTGACGGGACGAGGAAGGCGATGACGAAACCAACGAGAATCGTTCCGATCACCACATTGGTTGTTTTGGTCCCGACGCGAGACAGGATCATCAGCGCGATTCTCTTGTCGAGCCCGGTAGCCGTCATGGCTGCGGCGAGAAACAGCGCGGCGGCGACCAGGACCAGCGCTGTATTGGCAAAACCGCTGAATGCGAGCGTGAGCGCTGCGCTCGTGCCCATAAAGCTGCCGCTCGGATTTGCAGGATTGGGGGCAAAACCGAGAAGGAAAGCCATGAGCGCCGCGATCACGACGGCGGAAACTGCATAATCGATGGCTTCCGTCATCCAGACGATTACTGCGAAGGCAAGAATCGCGAGCATCCGGTGGCCCGCGACCGGCAATCCCGCCGGCGTGGGGAGCAGGATCACCGCGATCATCGCGACGACGCCGGCCAACAAGCCCCAATTGATATTGGCAGCTTTCTTCGCAATCGCCGTCGGATTCGCACGCTCAATCGATTGCTGTGACGCAGACATGGAATCCTCCGATCAAAATCGCCCATTTGACACTCTACTGGGAGGACCGGCGAAGCATTGCGGCAGATCAATTTCGATCGAGGAGGTTTGCGAAGATATGCAAGATTACAACCCTGCGTGTTCGATGCTTACTTGCGCAGCGGCACAACCCCATAAGCCCAACGATGGTTGAACAGACCCCTAAGCTGAAAAATCTCCGTCAGAATTTGGCCGCGCATTTGCTGCAACCTATCAGGGCGATGCGGCTCCGGTATTTGCCGCTTCTGATGATGTATTTTTCCTATGGTGCGCTCGGCGTTATCGATATTTCCCGCGATCTATGGGTGAAGGAAAGTCTTACGCTTTCGCCTGCGGAGCTTGCCGGCGTCGGCGTTTGGCTCGGGTTGCCATGGACCATCAAAATGGTGTTTGGCGAGCTCGTCGATACCGTCGCGATTTTCGGTTCGCGCCGGAGAGTCTATGTCATGCTCGGCGCCGCCTTAACCGCGTGCGGGCTCCTGATTCTGGCGGGGGCAGCGGCGCGTGCAGTCGACATTCTCTCTGCGAACGAACTTTTTGTCACCGGAATGATGCTGATTGTGATCGGGACCGTTCTGCAAGACGTTGTCGCGGATGCCATGTCTACCGAGGTTGTGGAAAGGGTGGACGTACGCGGGAACTTGCGATCAGAAACCGACGTCGCAACCGAATTGGGGATGGTACAGGTACTCGGCAGGCTTTCGCTTTCGATCGGCATTCTTGCCGTGGCTGGCCTTTCCGGCTTTCTGGCTGAGCACCTCAGTCGCACAACAGTTTTTCTGGCTGCGTTAATTGTTCCATTGATCTCTATCATCGGCGTTCTGCTGGTCCGCCTGGAGCCCGCCAAGGTGCGCCCGCTGAACTGGAAATTTCTTACCGGCGGTCTTTTGTTTGGTGCCACGATTCTGCTTCTCGGCATCTCCAATTATTCGTTTTCGCAAGAAGTCAGTTTTGTTTTCTCGGTGATCGTTGTCTGCACAATGTTGGTGGTCATTACCCGTTCGCTTTCTCTGCCCGAACGACGCACTATCCTTTATACGGCGATCATTATTTTCACATTCCGGGCCACACCGACAATAGGCGACGGATATTTCTGGTGGAGTTTCGATGTTCTGAAATTCGATGCAGCATTTTACGGCGTTTTACGTCAGACCTCCGCCATTATCGGCTTGATTGCGACGTGGTTATTGGCGCGCGAACTGACGGAATACCCGGTTCGAAAGATCTTGCTTGTTCTGATTGTGGTTGGCCTTTTTCTCTCCCTGCCAACGATCGGGCTTTACTACGGGCTAGGCAATTGGACAGAAGCCCAGTTTGGAGTTAGCGCACGTTCGATTGCCATCATTGATGCGGCGGCGGCCTCTCCCTTTGCCCAACTAAGCATGGTTCCACTGCTTTCGTTAATTGCGCGACACGCACCTTCCGCCTATCGGGCGACCTGGTTTGCGTTGATGGCCTCGCTAATGAATCTCGCCCTCGTCATGGGCCAACTGCAAACAAAATATCTGAATCTTATTTTTCCCGTAACACGAGGCGACTACGAAGCCCTGGGACAGTTGATGATTGCATCAGCGCTTATCGGATTTGCCATACCGATCATGGTCCTATTAATCGTGGGGCGCAAAATCTAGCTCGCGAGCCGAACGAAACACCCGGTTATCCGAGTTGCGCTCGATCAATTTCCCGGCAGAACGAATCTATATCGTGGTATCCAATAGGATCGAAAACTCATGATATCCGATCAGGTGCACCGCCACTGGGCGCGATTCATCATACTAATGATAATCGTCGCTGTGATCATGGCGCTCATTTATCTGATTTTATTGTGAGCGGATCCGGACGGCATCGTTCCGCCTCCGCTTAAAGACTCGTCGCGATCATTCCGATACAAGTCGCAAGACCAAGCCAAGGAATCAAAATCGGAACTTTAATGATCGGGCCGGCCTGCGGCGGAATTGTTTTCCAACGAATGCCGATCAGCGCGAGATTGACAAGCGCAAAGACGACGAGCGTCGCCAACGATGTGAATTCGGCCAGTTTTTCGAACGAAACGAAAAGAGCAAGGCAAAGCACCATCAAAATAATCAGGGCCGTGGCATTCCCAGGCGTCGCTGTCACACGGTTCACACTACCCAGGAAACGTGGGAGATCACCCTGCCGTGCCATGCCATAGACAACACGTGTAGCCATCGTCATTTGCGCGATAATCGTATTCAGAGTCGCCACGATCGCAATCCCACTGATCACCGCGGGACTAAAGCCGGCGATATTCCTATAAACCAGACTCAGCGGGGCCGGGCTTGCAGAGAGCTCTTTAGGGCGCAAGGCAACGACCGCAATTGCGGTGATCAGAACGTAGAGCACTGTGGTGATAATCAATGTCACCGCCATCGCTATCGGAATGCTTCGTTCTGGCGATTTCGCTTCTTCAACCAGATTTGTGAGATCTTCGAAACCCGTGAATGCAAAAAACGCAAGTAGACTCGCATAACCAATGCCCAGCCATGTTCCTGCCTCGAGGGAGGGCCAGGTAAAAATCGCATTCGAAAACGGAATATCCGCGTAGACCGCGGCGACTATAATAATAAGTAGGCCCGCCACTTCAATTATCGTGAATATGCTGGCCAGCAACACCGATTCCAAAATCCCCCCAGCCGAGATGACGCCCAAGCCGACAACCACCGTAATAACGATGAGCCAGACGGGTACGTCAACAAATTGCAAAATATATCCGGTCGATCCCAGTGCGACGGTGGCAGCGGCAATTACTCCACTCGCGATCATGATCACGCCTGTGATGGTTGACAGCCACCGTCTTTGAAAAGCGGCTTTGACATAAGCGGGTTCGCCCGCGGCGACGGGATAGCGTGTACACAATTCTGCGTAAGAGCACACGGTCAGTCCCATCACAATTGCGGCGATAACAAACGACAGCGGCGCAAAACGCCCAGCATGCCCCGCGACCGCACCGATCAGAACATAAATACCGGCGCCTATCGTCACACCGACGCCATACAGAATCAGCAGCAGCAAGGAGAGGCTACGGCGTAAACGCGGCCCTTCTTCCTTCATTATTCTGACTGCCGAATGCCGACCAACATTGCGCCATAGGCCAGAATGAAACCAAAAAAAGCAGCGCACCAGCCGAATGCTGAAACATATAACAGGGTAAAATAGCCCGCAGGCCAGAGATCAGCGCCAACGCGCGCAGACGCAGCCAGCAAGATCGCGCCATAAATTCCCGTCGTCGCAGCCGTCGATTCGATCGGATGATTGGTATGGCCGCGGGTGGCGCGCGTCATGACCGCAAGTGTCATCACGCCCATGGCGCCTGTGGTCCAGCCGTGGAGAGCGCCTGTGGCGGTAATCACCCCCGGCCAAAGAATCGAGGCGCCGAGCAGAAACGCACCGAGCGGCACAAATCCGTAACCGATATGCAGGATCAGAACGATCGGTTCGCGCCAAGTAAGCCAGCCTTGCCAGCGGGCGAAACGGATTGTCTGCGCGAAACCAACAACAAATAGGGAAACCCCAGTTCCCTCCCACTCGGGGGCGACCGCCCAAAGCAAAAGCCCAACGGCTGTCAATGCGATCACTGCAATGTCGAAACGATTGAATGGCACAGGCAGTTTCGCGATACCCCGCCGCTTCAACCAGTTGGTCGTGAAGCTCGGGGTAATTCTTCCCCCAATGACCGCGATCAGCAGCACAATCGCTGCAACCGCAATCCTGATTCCATAGGCGGGACTCCCCTGCCACAGAACCTCGAAATGAAATATCGAATTCGCGACAGCAAATAGAGTGACGAGCAGCGCGACTTTCAAATTCCGCCAGTTTCCGCCGGCGACGATCTCTCGGAAGATAACGGCCGCGACAACATATAAGTAAATCCCGTCGAGCGCCGCAGCAGTGACGTTTCCGATTCTATCGGCAAACAGCATGCCCACCCGGCCCGCAAGCCAAAGCAGCCATAGCGCAATCAAGCCGCCGCCCTTTAACGGCAGACGCCCCGTCCAGTTCGGAATCGCGGTCAGCAGGAAACCTGTCAGCGCCGCCGAAATATAACCAAACAAAAATTCATGCGAATGCCATGCAACCGGTCCATAGCCCTCGGCAAAGACGATCGTCCCGGATAGGAGCGCGATCCAGAAGATCATCGCTACGAACGCCCAAAGCGCTGCACTGAAGAAAAACGGCCGAAAGCCATAACTAAAGAGGGGCACAGACATCGTCCTCGCGTCTTGAATCCTCCCGTACGTTATGGAGACTTTGGTCACGCGCGGGTCAGGAATCAACACGACGATTTCCTAGTGGTCGCGTTTCAGGATGTACTCGAAGGCACGCTGCATAAGGACCAAGCCGGGGTCTTTCGCCGCAGAAAGTGCACCCATCAATGTTATCCATTCTTCGTCGGACGCTTCCGCCGTATAGCGTCGCACCGCACCTCCGGTGTAAGCGCCGAGCGATTGCCCATTTGCCGACGCGCCCGCACGTAATCTGGCGATCAACGCTATATCAGCAAACCCCATGATCGTTTCGGTCGCAACCGCTTCATCGCAAAACTGGTTGAGTAAATCTCCGAGTAGCATCGCATGCGCTCCTTAATTCACGCGGTGCTCTTCCGCACCCGCAAGCTCAATGCCTGTGATATGCGCGCGCGAGACGAGACGGGCGATATATTGAGCGGTCGCGCGCCGCATAACCTGCTCACGCAAATAGTCCGCGATGCGCTCGGCTACCAGCTCGAATGGAAGCTGCCGGCCTTCCACTTTTCGGTCGAGCCGAATGATGTGCCACCCATACCGGGTCGGAACCGGTTCTTCAGCCACCTGCTCCGGCACCAGCGCGAACAACGCCCGCTCGAATTCCGGCGTGGTTTGTCCGGCTGTGATCTGCCCCAGACTGCCGCCCTGCGCTCCCGATGGGCAATCCGAATGCAGTTTTGCCAGTTCGCCAAACCGTTCCGGATTCCGCCGGACCTCCACGAGGACTCTCTTCGCTTTATCGCACGCAATTGCGTAACCAGCCTGATCCTCTTGCCGGGCGGAAAATAGAATATGCGCAGCTTCATAAATGGAAGCCGAGCGAAACCGGTGCAGGTTTTGCTGGTAGTACCGGCGCGTAGTTTTCTCGTCAGGTTCCGGCACGCGGATTTCTCTCTCGATTAGAGCACGCAAAAGCGCCTCTTCTTTCGTTTCGCGCCGGCCCTTCTCGTCTAGGATTGGGTCCGCGGCGATCCCCATGCGCCGAGCCTCCTGCAACAACAATTCCCGAACGACGAGCGCGCGGGCTGCTTCCTGCCAAGCAAGAGACGGCTTCCCCGCCGGATGATTTTGCAGCTCCCGCGCAATCTCTTCGCGCGAAATGGCAACGCCGTTGACGCTGACCGGGGACGGTGCCGGCGGAACGGGCCTGTTCGATGTATCGATAATTTGAACCATGGGTCCTACTCTGCGGGAGCAACCCTCGAAGGCGCCGGGCGGTGCGCGAGCTCCGCCTTCGACAAGGTACCGGGCGCAAAATCGCCCGCCCTTGCCGCCTGCGGCCGCTTTGTACGAACCACCTGATAGCCACGGCGGCCGAGATACCAGATCGGCGCGCTCCAGATATGAACCAGCCGCGTGAACGGGAAGACGAGAAAGATCGTCATGCCGAGGAACAAGTGCAGCTTGAAGATCGGGTGCACATCGGCGACCAGCGCCGAGACGCCGGGCCGGAGCGTGAGGATTCCCTGTGCCCAGTTCATGAATTTCACCATCTCATGACCGTCGAGATGATTGAGCGAAACCGGAATCGTCGCCAAACCGAGGACTAGCTGCGCGTAAAGCAAAAGCAGAACGGCGATGTCGCCAAAAGATGACGTCTTGCGAATCCGCGAGTCGAACAGCCTGCGATGCACCAAGAGCGTAATCCCGACGAAACATGCGATCCCGGCAACGCCGCCGATCACAATAGCCATCCATTGCTTGAAGGTGTGCGAGATGCCGAGCGTATCGAACACCCAGATCGGCGTGAGCAGGCCGACGAAATGACCGAAGAAAATCACGAGGATGCCTACATGAAACAGGTTCGATCCCCACATCAATTGACGGCGGCGCAGCAGCTGACTCGATCCGCTGCGCCAAGTGTACTGCTCGCGGTCGAAGCGCACCCAGCTGCCGATCAAAAAGACCGTGAGGCACAAATACGGATACCAGCCGAAGACGATGTGATTGAGTGTTTCGCGCATAATGTATCCTCACGAATGCGAAATTGTTGGGCGGTTCGGCGAGACGGCTAGTCCCGGCGCAGGCCTGCGGCCCGCACGGATCTTCGCAATTAGCTCGTCTTTGCAGCTGGCTGCGCCGGGGCCGAAGGTCACCGGCTGATCCTCCCAGGCCGCGTCGAGCGCTTTGAGATCAGTAGCGTCCGGATCGGGCTCCCGGAGGAGCGTCGAAACGACTTCATCATCAAGTTTCACCGAAGCGAGAGCAACCAGCGCCCGGAAGACAGCTTCATAACTCGAGTGACGCTTCCTAAGGCGCTCCGCCAGTACCGCAAAAATATGAGCCGGCTGACCGATCATCTCTTGTCCTTCAGCGGCCGGAATCACCGCCAGATATTCGAGAAAGACCGGAATGAAATCGGGAAGCTCGGAAGCTCCAATTTCGAGGTCATGCTTTTCGTACATTTGCTTCAGGTCGATCATGGCCTGACCGCGGTCACGGCTTTCGCCGTGCACATGTTCGAACAAATGCAACGAGAGCGAACGGGTGCGGTCGAACAAGAGCACATACCGCTCCTGAAGATCGTAGAGGTCCCTGGTCGCAAGCTCCGATAACAGCTTGTGCAGCTGCATTTTGATGAAGCTCGAAAGACGCGAATCCTTTTCGATAGCTTCGCTGATTTCCCCCGCGGCTGCTTTCAGTTCTTCGCTCGGGTAGCTCAACAGCACCGAGAGCGCCTTGAATGTCGTATCCATCAGACGACCTCCATCGGAGTCTTCGCGCGTTTGGGCGAACCGAAAAGATTAGGCTCGCTCGTGCCCCCCGAGCAGCCGTTGCCGAAGGAAAATCCGCAGGAACCGCGCAGATCGTAGGCGTCTTCGCCCAGCTCGCGATGCGCGGTCGGGATGACGAAGCGATCCTCGTAATTCGCGATCGCCATGATCTGGTACATTTCCTCGATGGCGAGACCTGTGAGGCCGACGCGTGTGGCGATCTTCTCGTCGATCACGCCGTCGATGGTCTTCGCGCGCATATAGGCGCGCATCGCAAGCATCCGCTCGAGCGCAAGCGCGACCGGCTCCTCCTTGCCTGCGGTGAGCAGGTTCGCGAGGTAGCGCAGCGGGATGCGAAGCGAGCGGACATCCGGCATTTCGCCGTCATGTCCGATCTTACCCGCCGCCGCGGCAGATTGAATCGGTGAAAGCGGCGGGACGTACCAGACCATGGGCAGCGTCCGGTATTCGGGATGCAGCGGAAACGCGACCTTCCACTCCATCGCCATCTTCCAGACCGGCGAGCGTCGCGCACCTTCGAGCCAATTTTCCGAAACGCCGTCTGCACGCGCCTGCGCGATCACGGCTGGATCGTTCGGATCCAGGAAAATGCCGAGCTGCGCTTCATAGAGATCCTTTTCGTCGGGGACGCTCGCCGCTTCCTCGATCCGATCGGCGTCGTAGAGCACTACGCCAAGATAGCGGATGCGGCCCACGCAGGTTTCGGAGCAGACCGTCGGCTGTCCGGACTCGATACGCGGGTAGCAGAAAATGCACTTCTCAGATTTTCCGCTCGACCAGTTATAGTAGATTTTCTTGTACGGGCAGCCTGACACGCACATGCGCCAGCCGCGGCACTTGTCCTGATCGATGAGAACGATGCCGTCCTCCTCGCGCTTGTAAATCGCGCCCGAGGGGCAGGCGGCGACGCAGGCCGGATTGAGGCAGTGCTCGCAGAGCCGCGGCAGATACATCATGAAAGTATTTTCGAACTGGCCGTAGATGTCCTTCTGCACGCCCTCGAAATTGTAGTCCTGCGACCGCTTGGAGAATTCGCCGCCAAGGATTTCCTCCCAGTTCGGACCCCACTCGATTTTTTCCATCCGTTCTCCGGTAATCAGCGAACGCGGTTGCGCGGTGGGAAAAGCCGGAAGCTCCGGTGCTTTTTGCAGATGTTCATAATCGAAGGTGAAGGGCTCGTAGTAATCGTCGATCTCCGGCAGGTCGGGGTTGGCGAAGATATTCGCAAGCACACGCCATTTTGAACCGATACGCGGCTCGATCTTTCCGTTCTTCTTTCGCCGCCAGCCGCCCTTCCAGCGCTTCTGGTTTTCCCAATCCTTCGGGTAACCGACGCCGGGCTTGGTTTCGACATTATTGAACCAGGCGTATTCCATCCCTTCGCGGCTGGTCCACACGTTCTTGCAGGTCACCGAACAGGTGTGACATCCGATGCACTTGTCGAGGTTCAGGACCATCGCAATTTGCGCACGCACTTTCATTCCGCGGCCTCCATCTTGGACACAACTGCTAAGGATTCCGGCTGATCGCCGTTCGGGGTATCCAGCCAGTCGACTTTCGACATCTTCCGCACGATCACGAACTCGTCGCGATTGGTGCCGATCGTCCCGTAGTAGTTGAAACCATAGGATTGCTGCGCGTAGCCGCCGATCATATGCGTCGGCTTCACGACCACCCGCGTCACGGAATTATGAATGCCGCCGCGCTGGCCCGTGATCTCGGAGCCCGGCACGTTCACGATCTTCTCCTGCGCGTGATACATCAAGCACATGCCTTCTTTCACGCGCTGGGAGACGACCGCACGCGCCGTCAACGCACCGTTCGAATTATAGGCTTCTATCCAGTCGTTGTCGGCGATGCCCGCTTTTTTCGCGTCGGCCTCGCTGATCCAGACGATCGGGCCGCCGCGCGAAAGCGTCAGCATCAGAAGGTTGTCCGTATAGGTGGAGTGGATACCCCACTTTTGATGAGGCGTGATGAAGTTCAGCACGACCTGCTTCTCGCCGTTCGGCTTCGAATCTATGACCGGCTTGACTGCCTTGAGATCGACCGGCGGGCGATAAACGCAGAAACCCTCGCCGAACGCCCGCATCCAGAGGTGATCCTGGTAGAGCTGCTGGCGCCCTGTGAGCGTGCGCCACGGGATCAGTTCGTGCACGTTGGTGTAGCCGGCATTGTAACAAACCTTCTCCGACTCGAGGCCCGACCATGTCGGCGCGGAGATGATCTTGCGCGGCTGCGCGACGACGTCGCGGAAGCGTATCTTTTCGTCCTCCTTGGGAATCGCGAGGTGCGTATGGTCGCGGCCGGTCGTTTTCGACAAGGCTTCCCACGATTTTACCGCAACTTCGCCGTTCGTTTCCGGCGCGAACGTCAGGATGACTTCCGTCGCATCGATATCCGTATCGATGCGCGCCATCCCTTTCGTAGCGCCCTCCTCGGTCACTTCGCCGTTCAAGCGCTTCAAAAGCTCGACTTCGTGCTCGGTATTCCACGACATGCCCTTTACGGCATTGCCGAGTTTCGACATCAAGGGGCCTAGCGCCGTGTAGCGTTTGTAGATGTTGGGATAATCGCGCTCGACGACGACGACGGCCGGCATCGTTTTGCCCGGCACCGGTTCGATCTCGCCCTTCTTCCATTCCTTGACGTCGATCGCCTGAGCGATTTCGTTCGCGGTATCGTGCTGGATGGGCGTGAGCACGACATCCTTTTCGACGCCGAGAACTTCGGGCGCGACTTCAGAAAACTTCTTCGCGATCGCCTTATAAATTTCCCAGTCACTCTTGCATTCCCATACCGGGTCGACCGCCGCGGTAAGCGGATGGATGAAGGGATGCATGTCCGACGTATTCAGATCGTTCTTCTCGTACCAGGTCGCGGTGGGAAGGACGATGTCCGAATACACGCAGGTCGTCGACATGCGGAAGTCGAGCGTCACCAGAAGGTCGAGCTTTCCTTTCACTTCCGGACGCCAAGTGACCTCCTTCGGCTTTTTGCGGCCGGTTTCCCCGAGATCCTTGCCCTGCACGCCATGAGTCGTGCCGAGCAGATGCTTGAGGAAATATTCGTGCCCCTTGCCCGATGATCCGAGGATATTCGAGCGCCATACAAACATGTTGCGCGGCCAGTTGTCGGGATGATCCGGATCCTCGCAGGACATCTGCAATTCGCCCGACTTCAAGGCCTTGGCGACGTAATCCTTTGCCTCCAATCCAGCCGCTTCCGCCTTCTTCGCGATCGTCAGCGGGTTCTGCCGCAATTGCGGCGCCGATGGCAGCCAACCCATGCGTTCCGCGCGCACGTTGAAATCGATGAATGTTCCGTCCCATGAACCGGCCGGTGCCGTGGGCGAGAGAATTTCATCGATGCCGAGCGTCTCGTAACGCCACTGGTCGGTATGCGCGTAGAAGAACGAGGTGGAGTTCTGCTGGCGTGGCGGGCGCCCCCAATCGAGCGCAAACGCTAGCGGCAGCCAGCCGGACTGCGGACGCAATTTCTCCTGGCCCACATAGTGCGACCAGCCCCCGCCGGATTGTCCGACACAGCCACACATCACCAGCATATTGATGACCCCGCGATAGTTCATGTCGCAGTGGTACCAATGGTTCATTGCCGCGCCGATGATGACCATGGAGCGGCCATGCGTTTTTTCTGCATTCAGCGCAAATTCGCGCGCGACAGTGATGATCTGGTCGCGCGGCACGCCGGTGATTTTCTCGGCCCAGGCAGGCGTATAGGGCACGTTATCGTTGTAGGATTTTGCGACGTTATCCCCGCCAAAGCCGCGGTCGACGCCGTAATTCGCCGCCAGGAGGTCGAAGACGGTTGCAACGAGCGTTTCCCCGTCTTTCATGCGCAGGCGCTTCACCGGGATTCTTCGCGGCAGCACGCTCGGATGATCGGTTCCGGCGAAGTGATCGTGCTCGCGATTGCCAAAATACGGAAACGCGACCTCGGCGAATTCGTCCTTTATTCCTGTTAGCGAAAGACGAAGCTTCGTTTCGCGACCTTTCGATTCTTTTTCTTCAAGATTCCACTTGCCCTTCTCGCCCCAGCGGAATCCGACCGAGCCCTGCGGAACGACGATTTCATTCGTCGCTTCGTCGAAAGCAACGGTTTTCCATTCGGGGTTATTCGCTTCGCCGAACTCGCCGGCAAAATCCGAGGCGCGCGCGAGCCGGTCGGCCACGAAGTGTTCGCCTGATTTCACAAGGCGGACCAGAAACGGCATGTCCGTGTATTGCCGTGCATAATCGGCGAAGTACTTGGCCTGCCGGTCAATATGAAATTCACGCAGGATGACGTGTCCCATGGCCATGGCGAGCGCCGCGTCGGTCCCCTGCTTCACCGAAATCCAGAGGTCCGCGAATTTGGACGCCTCGGAATAGTCGGGGCAAATGACCACGCTCTTCGCGCCGCGGTAGCGCGCCTCGGTATAGAAATGCGCATCTGGCGTGCGGGTCTGCGGTACGTTGGAGCCCCAGAGGATGAGAAATCCCGCATTGTACCAGTCGGCACTTTCCGGCACGTCGGTCTGTTCGCCCCAAGTCTGCGGAGAAGAGGGCGGCAGATCGCAATACCAGTCGTAAAACGACATGCAGACGCCGCCGATCAGCGAGAGATAACGCGAGCCCGCCGCGTAAGAGACCATCGACATCGCCGGAATCGGCGAGAAGCCGATGACGCGATCAGGTCCATGCCGCTTGATCGTATAGGCATTGGCGGCCGCGACGATCTCGGTCACTTCATCCCAGCTTGCGCGCACAAACCCGCCCAGGCCGCGTTTTTCGACATAAGCAGCGCGCTTCCCGGCGTCCTCGACGATCGACGCCCAAGCCGCGACGGGTTTCTTCTTGGCGCGCGCTTCGCGCCAAAGTTTCAACAGACGCGAACGGACGAGCGGATATTTCACCCGGTTGCCGGAGTAGAGATACCAGGAATAGCTGGCGCCTCGGGAACAGCCGCGCGGTTCATGGTTCGGCAATTCCGGCCGAGTGCGGGGATAGTCGGTCTGCTGCGTCTCCCAGGTAACGATCCCGCCCTTTACGTAAATCTTCCAGGAGCAGGAACCGGTGCAGTTCGCGCCATGGGTCGAACGGACGATTTTGTCGTGTTGCCAGCGCTTGCGATAACCGTCTTCCCACCGGCGGTCTTCTTTTGTGGTGATGCCGTAACCGTCGGCATACCGGTCGCTGACGCGTTTGAAAAATGTCAGCCGGTCAAGAAGGTGACTCATCGCGAACCTCCCGCTACCGCAAGCGTCCGCTCCTTCGCGGCTTTTCTTTCCACGTCAAAAAGCAGGCCGCCGCGGCGAGTGTAGAAAAACCACGTGGCAAGAATACAGCTAACGTAAAAGGCGAGGAACCCCCACAAGGCTGCCTGCACCCCACCCGTGAGCACGATCGACGTGCCGTAGCTTTTGGGAATGAAGAACGCACCGTAAGCCGCAATGGCGGAAGTGAAACCGATGATTGCAGCGGATTCCATCTCCACTTGCTTGTTGCGCTGCTCCAGGGTCATTTTCGGCTCGAGCTTCGGCATTTCCTTTCGCATGATTGCGGGAATCATTTGGAAGGTCGATGCGTTGCCCACGCCGCTCGCGAAGAACAGCAGGAGGAAGCTCGCAAAGAACCCCCAGAAGGCATAGGGCTGATCCTTCATGCCGAGGAAATAAAGAACGCTGAGAACGCCGAGCGCCATTGTGACGAATACCCAGAACGTCACGCGCCCACCGCCATACTTGTCCGAGATCCAGCCGGTGGCGGAACGCGAGATGGCGCCCACCAGCGGCCCGAGGAAGGCAAGCTGCAGCGCATCGACGCTCGGAAATTGCGTTTTGGCGAGCAGCGGAAATCCCGCAGAATAGCCGATGAAGGAGCCGAACGTCCCGGTATAAAGCCAGCACATGATCCAGTTGTGCTTGCGTTGGAAAATTACTGATTGGTCGGAGAAGGAAGCGCGCATCGAAGCGATGTCGTCCATGCCAAACCAAGCGGCGAAGGCGGACGCGGCGATGAACGGAACCCAGATGAAGCCCGCATTTTGCAGGAAGATTCGGCTGGTCTTACCGCCTTCCGTCGCAATTTGTGGATCGCCGCCGAGAAACCCGAACACGCCATAAGCGATCACCAGCGGGATCACGAACTGCACAACACTGACACCGAGATTGCCCAGGCCTGCATTGAGCGCGAGCGCGTTTCCTTTTTCCGATTTCGGAAAGAAGAAGCTGATATTGGCCATGGACGAGGCGAAATTGCCGCCGCCGAAACCGCAAAGCAGCGCGAGCGCAAGGAAGATAAAGTAGGGCGTGTCGGGATCGCGCACGGCGAATCCGATGCCGAGCGCGGGGATCATCAGCGACCAGGTCGCAAGTGTCGTCCACAGCCGCCCGCCGAAAATCGGCGGCATGAAGGAATAGAAGATTCTGAGCGTCGCACCGGAAAGCCCCGGCAAGGCCGCGAGCCAGAAGAGCTGGTCGGTCGTGAATTTGAACCCGACTGCCGGCAACTTTGCCACCACGATTGACCATACCATCCACACCGCGAAGGAAAGCAGTAACGCCGGGATCGAAAGCCAGAGATTGCGGCGTGCGATGGCGCGGCCGGTCTTGTTCCAGAATGCCGCATCCTCCGGCTGCCAGTTCTCGATCAACCGCGGGCCCAGAGCGCCGGCATGCTTCGGCTCGTGGATTTCCTGCATCTCCGGAAGTTCCGGCAGCTTGCGGAGATCGCGCACCCCTGCCCGGCTTTCCATGTAGCGAATCGCGAGATGCATCCAGAGCAGAGACGCCGCCGAGATCAAAAAGAGCAGCATGAAGCAGCTCGTCCAGATTCCGGTGAGGTCGTTCAACATGCCGAACGCGATCGGAAGAACGAAGCCGCCGAGACCGCCGATCATGCCGACGAGACCGCCGACCGCGCCGACATTGTTGGGGTAATAAACCGGGATGTGCTTAAAGACAGCCGCCTTCCCGAGGCTCATGAAAAAACCGAGTATGAAAACGAGGACCGTGAAGCCGGTAATGCCGATCGCAAAATCGAACATCACCGGACCATGCGTCGTCTGAACCGTATAGCTCGTGGGCGGATACGACAGCAGGAACGTCACCGCTACCGAGACCAGAAAGGTCCAGTACATCACCCGGCGGGCGCCGTATTTATCGGAGAGATGCCCGCCATAGATGCGGAAGATACTGGCCGGGATGGAATAGGCGGCCGCGAACATGCCGGCCGTTTTGATATCGAGGCCATAAACGCCGATCAGATAGCGCGGCAGCCAGAGCGAGAGCGCCACGAACGCGCCGAAGACGAAGAAATAATAAAGCGAAAAGCGCCAGACCTGAATGTTCTTCAACGGCGCAAGCTCAAGCCATGCGCTCTTCGGCTTTTCGCCATGCGCCTTCCGCGCCTTGAGGACGGGATCGTCGCTCGTGGTGAACCAGAAAACTACCGCCATCACAGCAATGGCGAGAGCCCATACCTTCGCCGTCGTCTGCCAGCCATACGCAACAAGAACAAAAGGGGCGCAGAATTTCGTAACCGCCGCGCCGACATTTCCGGCTCCGAAAATCCCGAGCGCCGTTCCCTGCTTGGAAGGAGGATACCAGCGCGAAACGTAAGCAATGCCCACAGCAAAAGAGCCGCCGGCAATACCGACTCCAAGCGCCGCCACTAGGACTTGCGGGTAGGTCGTAGCCCAGGTCAGCAAATAAGTGGCGACGGCCGCGGAAAGCATCGTTGCTGTGTAGACGAGACGGCCGCCATACTGGTCGGTCCAGACTCCGAGGAAGATTCGGATGAGCGAGCCGGTCAGAATCGGCGTGCCGACGAGAAGGCCGAACTGAGTTTCGTTCAGGCCCAGCTCTTGCTTGATACGAATTCCGATGATCGCGAAAATTGTCCAGACTGCGAAGCAGACGGTAAAGGCGATCGTCGACATCCATAGCGCAAGGGATTGATCCCGCGACGCTACGCTAATTTTCGTGTTCATAAGCGAATCCCTTGTTCAATTTGCTCTCCTTTCAACGCGGTAGCTGCCTCGCGCGTTTTGATCTGCCGCAAAGAGCGGCAAGTTATTTTCGCAAATGTACCTATTCAGTTCCCTGCCGATCCGCAGTTGATCTGCATCAATGCAGATTCTTCGGAATTGAAAGCTAATAATACGAAAGGATAAAATTGTGGGTCGATCTGAAGCAAACAAGAAATCCGTGAGCGTTCTAAATGCTCTCGTTCAGGCGATACGAAAATATCGGCGAACGCGGAGAGCAAAAAGCGACCTTATTTTCTGCAGCGTAGCCGAGATTTCCGCCATCGCCAGAGATCTGAAGTTGAGCCCCCAGGAGCTCATGAAGCTCGTCACGGAAAAGAACGTAACCACCGCAGCACTCCGGGAGCTTTTGTCTGTCCTCGGAATCGAGGCGAAAAGCCTGAAGCTCGAAGATCCGGCCGTTATGCGCGAACTGGAACGTCAATGCCTTACATGCCAGCGCAAGGCGGAGTGCGCGTATCATCTCGCGCAAGGAACGGCGATCGAACACTATGAGGATTTCTGTCCAAATTCCTACACGCTGAACGATGTCGTAAGAACAACAAAATATACGAGAGTATAATTCCTCGATCAGATATGGCGCTCGAGTTCCAGCCTCTCGAAGAGGATCGTTGATAAGTAGCGTTCGGCGAAGGACGGAATCACCATAACGAGATTCTTGCCAGCGCTCTCCGGCCGCGCCACCAGACGAGCATAAGCCATCGCATCCTCGTTCGAAATCATGACCATCTCCGATGGTTTTGCGGTTGCTCAAAAACCGGCGTTTGCCGTTGTGCAATGTTTTAGCGTTCTGGCCGGCCTTTAGGAGCAATTGTGGAGACCGCTCGTCTGATGGGTTCCAATCTCGCCGATCGTTTTCTTGAAGAACGGCTGCCTCGCTACACGAGCTATCCCACCGCGCCCAACTTCTCCGAAGCCGTATCGTGCGGAACCTACCAAGCGTGGCTTGCTTCGACACCGGAAGGCGTCAGCGGATCGCTTTATGCCCACATACCGTTCTGTCGATCGATGTGCTGGTACTGCGGGTGCCATACCAAGATCACCCAACGTGATGCTCCAATCACTGACTATCTCTCGTTACTCAATCGCGAGATTGATCTTGTCGCCGATCAGCTCAAGCAGCCGCTTCTTGTCCGCCATCTCCATTTCGGAGGCGGCACTCCGACGATTATGGCGCCGGAAGCTTTTCTCAATCTTGCCGCGCACTTCAGAAAGAGATTTCCGTTCTCCACAGATGCTGAGCTTGCCGTGGAGATCGATCCCCGAACATTGGACGCCGAGATGATTTCGGCACTTGCCGCGGCCGGCGTGACGCGCGTGAGCCTCGGAGTCCAGAGCCTGGACCCGGCAGTCCAGCGCGCGGTCAACCGTGTTCAAAGCTTCGACCAAATCGCACAAGCGACCGAGAATCTGCGCGCCGCCGGCATTCGCGGTTTGAATTTCGATCTTATCTACGGTTTGCCGTATCAGACCGTTGCTTCCTGCATCGAGACGGCACGGCAGTGCATTGCGATCCGGCCCGAGCGCTTCGCCGTCTTCGGTTACGCACACGTGCCGGCTTTCAAGAAACACCAACGCAAGATCGATGAGGCTACGCTTGCCGACGGCGCTGGCCGTCTTCTGCAATCTGACGCGATCGCCAGAACGCTGGTGAATGCGGGTTACAGGCGGATCGGTTTTGATCACTTCGCACTGCCCGACGACGCGATAGCCCAGGCACAGACTGCCGGACGCTTACGCCGCAATTTCCAGGGCTATACCACTGATCTCGGCGATATTCTTATCGGCTTCGGAGCCTCCGCCATTGGACAGCTTGGTCAAGGCTATGTGCAAAACGAAGTCAGCATACCCCGGTATGCCGCGCGCATCGCGAACGGTGAGTTAGCCACTGTAAGGGGACACAAACTGACGTCGGAAGATCGCTTCCGTGCGGAAATCATCGAACGCCTCATGTGTGACCTGCGGGCCGATCTAGACGATATCTGTCGCAAGCATAGTATGGCTGCCGATCGTCTGCGGCAGGTAATGCCGAGGCTAAATGAGCTTGCTGTCCAACAGCTTGTACGGCTAGAGGGCCCCGTAATTACGGTACAGGAAGACGCACGCATTCTGATACGGATGGTTGCGTCCATCTTCGACGCTTATCTGACGTCTACTGCATCGGGAAGTTTATACAGCCGCGCCGTCTAGCTATTGCTTCGCGACGACCGGGAACGCGCCGATTAAACTTCGTTGACGAGCAGCGATTGCGTTTCTCGGATCGAGCGAGCTGCCTTGGCCGCCGAAACCCCGATCTCGTCGAACAGCAGCGCCAGTTCTTCGAATACGGAGCGGTCGGCTTCCCGTTCGTTAATTTCGTCAAGTTCGGCAAGCAGATGGAGCTGGCTTGCAATTTTATCGCGCTGAAAACGGGCTTGCCGGAGTCCGTCACGCAGCAGCCGCCGGCGCTCAAACGCAGAGAAACGATCGAGTACTCCGTCGAGTGCCGCTCGACATTTACAGTCCAGAGCGACGCCGGTGAGGACACGGCGAAACCGATCGACAGTATCACCAAGCTCTGTCACTTCGACGGACTCTCGCATATGAAATCCTCCTTCCAGGAGATTCATACCGATTTTAAAGTGGAGTCAGCGATTATGCTAAGGATAACTTTGTGACGCGTTTGTTCTGTTGCGATTGAGAATTATTCCAGTTCGAAACTCACATTGCGCTTGGGCGCAGCGAACGTTTCTGCAAATGATTTCGGGCAAAAATGATGTAGGTGCTTCGTTGATCTACATCAAAAACGATCTATGAGGGCCCGCTAAAGTTTTTGTCTAGCTGGGAGTTAACGATGCATACGGCTTCGCACTCAATCTTTGAGAGGCTTTCGTCGCTATGGCAGAATTATCGTCGGCGGACTGCGAATCTGCTCGAGATCGAAAATCTCACCCAGCACGAATTCGAAAATCTCGCGGCGGATTTGGGAATTGAACCCGGTGACCTGCGCGTTTTGTGTTCTCCGGGCGAAAACATGAAAAATGTTTTAGATTTTCGCTTTAAACAGTTAGGAATTTCCCGGAACGTATTGGATTTTGCTGCTTTGGCAGAGATGCACTTTCGCTGCAGATTCTGTGCACACAAAAGACTCTGCAAGTACGATGTGAGGCAGGGTAATGATAGTCCTTGCCCCTTCGATTGCCCCAATTTGGAGAGCTTTCGAAAACTGCGTGCTGCTGCGTAGATTATCCTTCTTGGCGAGTCGGCAAACGCCTTTTATCCTGCACATGATCGATCGCTAAAGAGCAAGCGCCACCGATCTGGCGCTGGAGCCCTTGAAGGGAGGAATTAATGCCGTTGCAAGAAGAACAATTGCCTTCGAAAGCCGCTGAAGTCGCACACGACTTTCCCGAGGTTTGGACAGCATATGCAGCCTTGGGCAAGGCGTGTGCCACTGCTGGACCGATCGGCGGCAAAGAATTGCGCCTCATTAAGCTTGCTCTCGCGATCGGCGCTTCGTCCGAAGGCGCGGTCCATTCGCACGCCCGAAGAGCGATTGCTGCCGGCGTTTCAAAAGAAGAAATCAAACAGGTCGCACTACTCGCAATCCCGACACTCGGCTTTCCGCATGCAGTCCGAGTGTTGTCCTGGATTGAGGACGTGGCAGACCGCTAGTTTTTCGCGCCCCGGCACCAAGATCGGCCGAGTTCTTTCGTTCCGAAATCGAGCACTGGATTTTTGGTTTGGAGATCAGCTAGTTGGAAGCTTTGGCGGACTCGGGAGAACATCCGCGAACAAGAAAGTGGTGCCCAGGGGCGGAATCGAACCACCGACACCATGATTTTCAGTCATGTGCTCTACCAACTGAGCTACCTGGGCACAGGGCCCGGCAAACGGGCCCAAGTTGGCGCGGGGTTTATAGAAAGGCCCGCCACCCGTGTCCAGAAGCCGGAGAAAAGAAAATAAATCCTTATTCTTCCTCGCGCGGCGGCAGGCTTTCGGTGCTTCGCCCGTCCCCTTCTTCCTCGTCCTTGCCCTCGATGCGGTAGACGCCGGAGAGCCAGCGGTGGAGGTCGATGTCCGCGCAGCGCTTGGAGCAGAACGGCGCATAGCTCTGCACTCTCGGCTTGCCACAGATCGGGCAAGGCGTTTCGGGAACGATGCTGAGATCCCTGTCAGGCATGGTTTCCATATAGAGCAGCGCACGGCCCGCGCCACCGTGCGAGCTACTGCCGGTTTACCCAGCCGAACAGAACGGGGAAGCCCTCGCCCGCGAGCATCGCCATCGACTCGTAAAGCGGAAGTCCCACGACATTCGTGTAAGAACCGATGAGCTTCACGACGAAACTTCCCGCCAGGCCCTGGATCGCATAGCCGCCCGCCTTGTGCCGCCATTCGCCGGAAGCGAGATAGTTCTCGATTTCCTGATCTGAGAGGCGTTTGAAGCGCACGCGCGTCTCCACAAGCCGCGTCTTCATCGAATCGTTCGGCGTCACTACGCAGAGGCCGGAATAGACCTTGTGCGTGCGGCCGGACAAAAGCCGCAGGCAGGACGACGCTTCTTCCAAGAGCTCCGGCTTCGGCAGAATGCGGCGGCCGAGCGCGACCACCGTGTCGGCCGCGAGAATGTAGGAATCCTTGATCTCGTCCTGCAGCCGCACGCGCTCCTGCACCTTCGCGGCCTTCTCGCGCGCGAGGCGAACGGCGAGCGTGCGCGGCAGCTCGCCGCGCTCCGGCGTCTCGTCGACTTCGGCGGGCTCCAAGGAATCCGGCTCGATACCAGCCTGGTTCAAGAGCGCGAGCCGGCGCGGCGAACCGGAGGCAAGAACGAGCTTCGGCCGGCCCATCATCGGCGAAATACCTGTCGTTGCGGTTGCAAAAAGAGCGGGGCGCGGAAATTACCGGATCGAAACGAAAAAGCAAATGCGTCAGCCCGCGGGGCTCTGTTTGCAATTTTTCGTCATTACCGGGCCGTCGCGCCCGGCGAGCGGTACGCGAGCCGCTGGCGCGACGAGACCCGGTAATCCATGAAGCCCCTCTAAGCACTGTGATTCATCATGGATCACCGCAACTCGGGCCTGCCCGAGTTGCGTATTTTAAAGCTCAAGTCGGCAACAGCCGACTTGAGTGTCTCGCAGCGTCATCCGCTCGCTGCGCTCGCGGGACGCTGCGGCCCGGTGATGACATGGTTGGGCAATTACCCCGCGGCCGCGGGCGGCGGGCCGAAACGCGCGCGGATGCGTTTCATCAAATCGTCCCGAACCTCCCGATAAGCATCCAGCCGCTGCTCGCGGCTTCCTTCCGTGACCGACGGATCGGGAATCGGCCAGTATTCCTCGTCGAAGGCGAGCGTTCGCGTGAGATCGAGCGCGCGGTGATGCGCTTCCGGCGAGAGGCTGACGACCAGATCGAAATTAAGTCCCTCATACTCCTCGAGCTCGTCGAGGGTGAGCGGTTTGTGCTTCGAGAGGTCGATTCCGATTTCGTCCATCACGGCGAGCACAAACGGATCCACCTCGCCCTTGCGGATGCCGGCGGAGGCGACATAGAGCGACTTGAACATATATTTCGCGATCGCGGCCGCGATCGGAGAGCGAATCTGGTTGTGCGCGCAGACGAACAAAACAGCCTGCGGGCGCGCCGGATCGGCCATCGATGTCAGCCTTTCCAGTGCAAGGCGCAGATCAGCGTGAACAGCCGCCGCGCGGTGTCGAAATCGACGGCGATTTTTTCCTTCAGGCGCTCGATCAGGAGCTCGGAGCCCTCGTTGTGCAGGCCGCGCCTCGCCATGTCGATGGTCTCGATCTTCGCCGGGGTGTCGACACGGATCGCGGCGTAGTAGCTCTCGCACATCAGGAAGTAGTCCTTCACCACGCGGCGAAAGGGCGTGAGCGAAAGGAAATGCGTGATCACCGGCTCGCCGTCGGGGCGCGTCACCTCGAACACGAGACGGCGATCCATCAGCCCGATTTTGAGCGCATAGGGCCCGCCGTTATCGCCCAGCGGATCGAATGTGTTTTCTTCCAGAAGATCGTAGATCGCGATCGCGCGCTCGTGTTCGACATCGGGGTTGGCGCGGCCAATGGAAGCTTCGTCGAGCGTGACGGCGACGAGACGGCGCGGCCCCTTCTCGCTCATTTTTCGCGCTTCAATCGAATTTCGACCGAGCGCGCATGCGCCTCCAACCCTTCCGCCCGGCCGAGGACGGCCGCGGCAGGGGCGAGCTTTTCGAGCTGCGCCGGGCCGCATTTCAGGATCGAGGTGCGTTTCATGAAATCGAGCACGGAAAGGCCGGAGGCATAACGCGCGGAACGCGCGGTCGGCAGCACGTGGTTGGAGCCGCCGACGTAATCGCCGATGGCTTCGGGTGTTTCGCCGCCGATGAAGATCGCACCCGCGTTATGGATGCGGGTGGCGAGCCGATCGGCGTCCTGCGCGATGATTTCGATATGCTCGGGCGCGAGCTGGTCGATCAGCACGGGCGCCTCGTTCAGGTTGCGCACGAGGACGATTGCGCCGAAGTCGCGCCAGCTCGCGTTGGCGATCTCCGCGCGCGGCAGCGATTGCATCTGCCTTGTCACCGATCGCTCGACCTTGTCCGCGAGCTCTTCGCTGTCGGTAAACAGGATCGATTGCGCGGCGGCGTCGTGCTCCGCTTGCGCCAGGAGATCGGCGGCGATCCATTCGGGGTTGGCGTTTGCATCCGCGAGCACCAGGATTTCCGACGGGCCCGCGATGGAATCGATCCCGACCTTGCCGAACACTATCCGCTTCGCCGCGGCGACATAGGCGTTGCCGGGGCCGACAATCTTCGCAACGGGCGCGACCGTCTTCGTGCCGTAGGCGAGCGCGGCAATCGCCTGCGCGCCGCCGATCCGGTAGATTTCCGTGACTTGCGCAAGTTTCGCGGCGGCCAGCACCAGGGGCGAGAGATTGCCGTCGGGCGCGGGAACGGTCATGACGATACGCTCTACCCCTGCGACACGCGCCGGAATCGCGTTCATCAGAACGGTCGACGGATAAGCGGCGGTGCCGCCCGGCACGTAAAGTCCGACCGATTCGAGCGGCGTCCAGCGATGACCGAGCTCGACGCCGAGCGCGTCGGTATAGCGCAGATCCTCGGGCACCTGGCGCCGGTGATGCTGCTCGATCCGCTCCTTTGCGAATTCGAGCGCTTGCATCGTTTCGCTATCGACCGCCTGCGCACTGGCCTCGATTTCTTCCGGCGAAACTTTGAGCCCGGCTTCCGCGAGATTCACACGGTCGAACTTCTTCGACAGCGCAACGAGCGCCTCGTCGCCGCCTTGTCTGACTTCCCCGATAATTTCGCGCACGGCGGCTTCCACGTCGGCCGAAGCTTCCCGCTTGGTGTCAAGCAAAGCGACAAAAGACTTAAGAAAGTCAGGATTAGCGGTGTTCAACCGGAGCGGCATTCGTGTCTCACTCGTCGTTGTGGCAGGGGCATTTCTGCGCCGGCCACTGCGGGCCGAGATCGGAGAGCGCGGCTTCCAGGCACTCGACTTCAAGCCGTATCGCGCCGTCGCCGGAAAAATGCAGCGTGACGGCGCCCGAGGGAGCCTCCTGCTCTTCGAATTCGACGGCAAGCAAGTTCAGCACCGCGTCGCGCTTCGAAAGATCGATACCCTTCATCTTGGCGGCAAGCACGCGCTCGAAGTGAATGCCCGAGCGTTTGCGGACCGGTTCCGGTTTTCCGGCGGTGGTCCAGTCGAAGCGATTGAGCAGCATGGCGAAGCGTTTCTCGGCGGGGAGATACGCCATGTCGCCCACTTTCGCGACGGCGTCCTGCAGATGCGCGGAGACGATCGCGAGATCGTCCGCGTCCAGCACCATAAGCTTGAGGTCCTCGCTCCCGGCCATGAGACACTCATATTACGCGTACAAATGGCGCGCAAATCGGCGCGTTCCGCCCCCTCCCGTCATTACCGGGCCGCCGCGGCATGGCGAGCGTAGCGAGCCATAGCGCGGGCGAGAGCCGGTAATCCATGCGGACTTTCCACTGCATCATGGATCACCGGGTCTCGCAGCATCAGCCGTTCGTGCGCTTCGCGCATTCGCGGGATGCTGCGGCCCGGTGATGACAATTATTAAGGGAAAGAGCTCAGCCCGCGACGCGCTCAATCGCGGCGCCGCAGCGGGCGAGCTTTTCTTCCAGCCGCTCGAAACCGCGATCCAGGTGATAAACGCGGTGAACCATGGTTTCGCCCTCGGCGGCGAGCCCCGCGATCACGAGCGAAACCGAGGCACGGAGGTCGGTCGCCATCACCGGCGCGCCCTTGAGCCGTTCCACGCCCTCGATCGAGGCGGTATCGCCGTCGAGCTGGATCTTGGCCCCCAGGCGGGCGAGTTCCGAGACATGCATGAAGCGGTTCTCGAAAATGGTCTCGGTGATTTTCGATGTTCCCTTGGCGCGCGACATCAGCGCCATCAATTGCGCCTGGAGATCGGTCGGGAAGCCGGGGAAAGGCTGGGTCGAAACCGTAACCGGCGCGAGCGAAACGCCGTTTCGCGCAATGCGAATGCCTTCGTTCGTGACCGCGACCGTGACGCCCGCTTTCTGCAATACGTCGAGCGCCTCCTGCAAAAGCTCCGGCCGCGCGCCCGCGAGCGTCACATCGCCGCCGGCCATGGCGGCCGCCATCGCGTAGGTGCCGGTTTCGATCCGGTCGGGCAGCACCGTATGACGCGCGCTCTTGAGGCGTTTTGCGCCCTGCACGCGCAAAGTCGAGGTGCCGATTCCTTCGATCGTCGCGCCCATTTTGCGCAGGCATTCGGCGACGTCGGAGACTTCCGGCTCGCGCGCGGCGTTTTCGATCACGCTCTCGCCCGCGGCAAGCGACGCCGCCATCAGCGCCGTATGGGTCGCGCCAACGGAAACTTTCGGGAAGGTGATGCGCGCGCCTTTGAGCCCGCGCTTCGCTTTCGCGAGCACATAACCCGCTTCGATTTCGATTTCGGCGCCGAGCGCGCGCAAAACGTCGAGGTGGAAGTCGACCGGGCGCGTGCCGATCGCACAGCCACCCGGCATCGAAACTTTCGCCTCGCCCATGCGGGCGACAAGCGGGCCGATCACCCAGAAGCTTGCGCGCATTTTGGAGACGAGATGATAGGGCGCGGTGGTGTCGACGATGTTCTTCGCGGAGAGATGCATCGACTGGCCGGTGTGCTCGTTCTCCCCGGCCCTCTTGCCGCTCACCATGATGTCGACGCCATGGTTGCTCAGGATGTGCTGGAGGAGCGTGACGTCGGCGAGGCGCGGGACGTTGTCGAGATTGAGCGTCTCTTCGGTGAGCAGGCTCGCGATCATCAGGGGCAGCGTCGCATTCTTCGCGCCTGAAATCGGAATCGTGCCGTTCAGCGCGCGTCCGCCCTGAATTCGAATGCGGTCCATTAAAGTCGCCCCTTGCCCGCGCCCGTTCTGCGCGCTTTATGCTTTAAGCCCCTGGCTGCGACGAAATAAAGGCCCGCGTGCTTATTCTTTTCCGGGTTTGTCCGAGCTGTTGAAATCCTTGCCGGAATCGCGCCCGGAAGGGGAGTTTTCCACTTGTTCCAGTTTGGCGCGTCCCCTCGCCTGCGCCTTCCGGCGCTTCAGGTTCTCGCGGAGCGCCCTGGCGCGGCGGTCGTCGCGGCCTGTACCCGCGCTTTTCCCTTTCGGTGTGTCACTCATATTAAAGCGATAACGCGAAAGACCCGCCGGGCGGAAGGAGTGCTTGCGGATAACGGCCACGCATGGCACTTAGGGGCCGTTTCGGAAGTATTTTCGGCATTTTCTTCGCCGTCTTGCTGACGTAGCTCAGTGGTAGAGCACTCCCTTGGTAAGGGAGAGGTCGACAGTTCAATCCTGTCCGTCAGCACCAGGCCTTCCGCCGTCCTCAACCGCCTCGCACAGGCTCAGGGCATCCACTTCAAGGTTCGACCGGATCGGCTGGCACGGCGAAGAACCCAATCGCAGGCCGAAATGGGCGAGGATCGCGTTCAGCTTGCCGCTGTCGAATGGACCAAAACTGAGGATGAACTTGGACGGCCCTGGCGTCCGCATCAGGCGCTTCACCTCGGACGCCAATATGTTGTGTTGCGACAAGAGCAGATAATTGTTTTCAATTCCCAGATACCGCGCCGTCGGTTCGGCAAACGGAATGAAATAGGCGGCCGGCTGTCCGGTGGCGAGCAGAACGAGGCTGTTTGGCGGTAGGGGCGGAACGCGCACGTCGACGTATCGATTCCCAAACCGGCCGCGCTCCCAGTCAGGATAGATCGTCGTCAGCGCGACGGCCGCGAGGACGGCGATCGCCGCGGCGATCCGCAACCGGTGATCCTTCACGAGCCAGATCAAGCCGCCCATCGCCGCCGCGCCCGTCAGCATTTCGAGTACGACCGCATAGCGGTAGATGCTGAAAGCAAATTCCCAGACGAAAAACGAGACGATCATGAAAACAAAAACGAGCGCGAGACCTTGCGTTTCCGCGAATGCGTCGTCGCGAGAAAGCTTACCGCGGGCACAACTTGTCACGAGCTTGAACAAGCCTGCGGCAATCGCGACGTAAGCGATCGCGCCGCGCCAATCCCGGAAGCGGACTTCCGATACCAGATAACTGTTGGTCTTCGCCCAGTAGAACGGATACACCAGCGCTTGCCATACATCGCGCGGCAGGAACTGCTTGTCTCGAAGCGGCTCTGGCTCGTAATACGGCGAATGAAATATCTGATTTAAAAACGGAAAAAGCGGATTTCCGAAATCCTGCCAGAGCGTGACGAGATGATGCCCGGCCACCGCCAGAACTCCGACCGCCGAGGCCGCAGCAAACGCGATCGGACCGCCCACGGTCTTGCGACGGATCGCCGCGATGATCGTGATTGTCCCCAATCCAGGAACAAAGACAGCCGCTGTATATTTTAGTCCGACGGCGATGCCGGCGAACAAGCCTGCCAGCGCAAAGCCGGTCCCGCCCCTGTCTGCTGCCGGCAGTTCGGCAACTTTGAGAACACACAGCAGGGACGCCAATACGAAGACCGAATTGATCAGATCGTTGCTCGTCATCCCGAGCAGGGAGACGAAGCCAGTTCCGGAAACGCCCACCAGAAAGGCTGCGGCCCTGAGCACAAACCCGTCCAGGCGCTGAAGCGGCCGGAGCACGTGCCGTACGATCGCGAAGATCAACACGGCGTTGAGACCGTGCACGGCGCCCATGACAAACGCAAGAATGCGCGGGAAGTCGTTCAGCTTCGAAGAGATCAGCGCATAAAACAGGAAGCCCGACGTCGGATTGAGAAACCCCTGAGATTGCGCGGGACCGATATCGTACAGGTATCGTCCCTGCAGATAAGCCCAAGGGGCATACAGATGATAGAAGCGCAGGTCCCAACTATTATCGGGTCCCAAGATGACCGACAGCAGCCCCGCGCAACAACAAATCAACAGCGCGCGGAACACCCATGCCGCAAGCGGCGGCCGGAGAGCCGATGAATTGCTTTTTGTTAGCACGCTCATTTTGTAACCGGTTATGTCCGTAACCTGCGTCAGTACTGCTTCCCCGAATACGTCATTACCTCCTTGAAATTGGGCAAAAGCCGTATTTTCGGCTTGAAGCCTTGTTTCAAGCATTGCCGAGGATGCAAACTTTCACCTTTTGTCGAGGATCACTATGCGGAATTTTGCTTGCTCGATGACCTTCGCCGCCGCTTTCGCGCTTGCGTCGCTCGCCGCGCCCTCCTTCGCGCAGGATGCGATGAAGCAAATCCAGCTCAACGAAAAACAAGTGCAAAGCTACATCGCCGCGCAGAAGGACATGGCGGCGCTCTCCGAGAAAATGCAGGGCGGCGCCAAGCCCGACGCGCAAATGCAGTCGCAGATGGAAGCCGCGATCAAGAAAGCGGGCTTCAAGGATATGGACGAATATGGCGCAGTCGCCGACAACATCCAGCTCGTGATGGCCGGAATCGATCCCGAAACCAAGAACTTCAGCGAGCCGAAGGCCGCGATCCAGAAAGAGATCGATGAAGTAAAGAACGACAAGTCGATGTCGGCCGAGGAAAAAAAGCAGGCGCTCGCGGAACTGAACGAGGCGCTGAAATCGGCGGAACCCGTGAAGTTCAAGAGCAACGTGGATCTGGTAAAGAAATACTACGACCAGATCGACAAGGGCATGCAGTAACCACTCGCAATCACGCTGCCGTGAAACGGCCGGCCCTCGCGCCGGCCGTTTCCTTTTCGCGGTATCACGGCAGGATCACCGAACTGTCATTCCCCTTGTTCGAGATGTGACCCCTGAAACGGAAGGCTTCGCGTAGCGTTCTATCGCCGGGCGAGACCTTTTTCGCCTGCGGCTTCTTAAACAGAGGGAAACAACATGCAACGCGCAGCCACTTTTGCAATCGCTGTCCTTCTCAGTTCGACCGTTCTGGCCAATGCCATCACCGTCGCGCCGCAGAGCGGTCCATCGGGCATCCAGCTCGTTCAAGACAAGATGAAGGACGAGAAGATGTCGAAGGATGACAAGATGAAAAAAGATTCTATGAAGAAAGAGGACAAGATGAAGAAGGACGAAATGAAGAAGTAATTCTTCGCCGCAGAAACGAAAACGGCCAGCCGCTAGGCTGGCCGTATGCTTTTCAGCGCTGCTCCTTCAAAAGATCTCGGATCTCGGTAAGCAGCACTTCCTGCTTCGGCGGAACGGCTTCTTTCTTTTCCTCGTCCTTCCTTTTCAGATAATTCATTCCCTTTACCACCGCGAACAGTGCGGCCGCGACGATCGCGAAATTCAGTGCGATCGTCAGGAAATTGCCCCAGGCGAGTACCGCGCCCTGCTTGCGCGCCTCCGCGAGCGAAGTGGCCGTGACCTTGGCGGAGAGCGGCGTGAAGTAATTCGAGAAATCGAGCCCGCCGGTGATTGCACCGAGCACCGGCATGAACATGTCGCCCACGAGCGATTCGACGATCTTGCCGAACGCGGCGCCGATAATCACACCGACCGCGAGATCGACGACGTTTCCCTTGAGCGCGAATTCGCGGAATTCCCTTAACATGGTGCTCTCCTTTGTTGCCCGGCCGAGGATAGCCGCCCGGCCCGCAAAAACTACGCCGTAAAGGCTCTTTCGGAAACGGCATGGACAGGCCCGGCCGCCTGTGTTCCCTTTATTTCCCGAGCCCCGCGAAGGAACCCGCGGGCGCTTGAAGGTGTGATTGATGCTTCTGCAAAGCTGGCTCGTCGTCGGCATCGCACTCGCCTATATCGGCTTTCTGTTTGCCGTCGCGAGCTACGGCGACCGTTTGCGCACGGGGCCGCGGCTGCCGAGCCATCCGCTGATCTATCCCCTTTCGCTCGCGGTCTACTGCACCTCGTGGACTTTTTTCGGTTCGGTGGGGCTTGCCTCGCGCCACGGCTACGACTTCCTCACGATCTATATCGGGCCGGTGTTGATGGTCGTGTTCGGCTATCCGTTGATCCTGAAGATCGTCCGGCTCGCAAAATCGCAGAACATCACCTCGATCGCCGACTTCATCGCCGCGCGCTACGGCAAGAACCCGAAGGTCGCGGCCCTCGTCACGGTCGTCGCCGTGATCGGCGCCGTGCCCTACATTGCATTGCAGCTGAAGGCGGTGTCGGCCTCGCTCACGACCTTACTCGGCCACGACCCGGCGGCCGAGTTCGACGTCCCGCTGTTCGGCGATCTCGCTTTCTTCGTCGCGATCGCGATGGCGATTTTCGCGGTCCTGTTCGGAACGCGGCACACCGACGCCACGGAGCACCAGCGCGGCATGATGCTCGCGATCGCGACCGAGTCGGTCGTCAAACTTTTCACCTTTCTGATCGTCGGCGTCTACATCACCTTTTTTCTGTTCAGCGGGCCGCACGATCTATGGGCGAAAGCCGCGGGCCGCGGCGACATTCTGCCGACCTTCACGAGTGCGATCGACCCCGGCACGTGGGTGACGATGACTCTCCTGTCGTTTGTCTGCATCCTGCTCTTACCGCGGCAATTTCACGTCACCGTCGTCGAGAACAACAACGAAGCCGAAATCCGCCGCGCGGTCTGGCTGTTCCCGCTCTATCTTGTGCTCATCAATCTTTTCGTCGTGCCGATCGCGATCGCCGGTCTCTACGTTTTCCCGCGCGAGGCGATGGACGGCGACATGTTCGTGCTGGCGCTGCCACTGCAGGCCGAATCCGGACTTTTCGCGATGATCGCCTTCGTCGGCGGGCTTTCTGCCGCGACCGCGATGGTGATCGTGGAAAGCGTCGCGGTCGCCATCATGGTGTCGAACGACATCGTGGTGCCGATCATTTTGCGGCGGCGCGGCGCTGCGGACATGGGCAGGCTTCTGCTGCAATCGCGCCGGTTTTCCATTCTCGCCGTGTTGATGCTGGCTTATTTTTATTATCACGTCGCGGGCGAGGCGCAGCTTGCGCAGATCGGCCTCTTGTCGTTCGCGGTGATCGCGCAATTCGCGCCCGCCTTTTTCGCGGGATTGTTCTGGCGGCAAGCGACCGCGCGCGGCGCGATTTCAGGGATCGTCGTCGGGGTTGTGGTTTGGTGCTACACGCTCTTGCTGCCAAGCCTGATCGCTTCCGGCCTGTTCGACACCACGATTCTCGGCAATGGCCCGTTCGGCATCGAATGGCTGCGGCCACAGGGTCTCTTCGGCTTGCAGCTCGCGCCGCTCACCCACGGCGTGATGTGGAGCCTCGGCCTCAACATCCTCGCCTTTGTCGCGGTTTCGCTCTTTACCTCCGTCACCGCGATCGAGCGGCTGCAGGCGAGCGTGTTCATGCGCTCCGAACTCATGCCGATCACGCCGAGCTTCAGCCTGTGGCGCTCGTCGGTCACCGCCGAGGACCTGATTTCCACCGTCTCGCGCTATCTCGGTGAGGAGCGCACGCGTCGCTCCTTCGACGATTTCGCGCGCTCGCGCGGCGTTTCGCTGAAGGGAATGCGCGACGCCGACGCGCATACGCTGCGCTATGCCGAACATTTGCTCGCGTCCGCGATCGGAGCCGCGTCGTCACGGCTCGTGCTTTCGCTTCTCCTGAGAAAGCGCAACGTCTCGAAGAAATCGGCGCTGCGGCTTCTCGACGACGCCTCCGCCGCGATCCAGTACAACCGCGAAATCCTGCAAACCGCGCTCGACCACGTCCGCCAGGGCATCGCCGTGTTCGACAAGGAGCTGCAGCTTGTGTGCTGGAACCGCCATTTCGGCGAAATGCTCGACCTCTCGCCCGACCTCGTGCGGATCGGCGTCTCGCTCGACACGATCCTGCGCTTCAGCGCCGAGCGCGGCGATTTCGGAAAGGGCGATACGGATACGCTCGTCGTCGACCGGCTCGAACGTTACGTCACGCGGACGGAAACCTTCCAGGAACGGCTGCCGAAACACGGCATCGTGCTGGAAATCCGCTCGAACCGCATGCCGGACGGCGGCATCGTTGTCACCTACACCGACATCACGCCCGCGGTGCAGGCCGCGGAAGAACTCGAACGCGTGAATGAAAGCCTTGAACGGCGCGTGCATGAGCGCACCGAGGAGCTGACAAGGCTCAATCGCGAGCTCGGCCGCGCGAAAGCCGCCGCCGATGAAGCCAATATCTCGAAGACACGCTTCCTCGCCGCCGCGAGCCACGACATTTTGCAGCCGCTGAACGCCGCGCGGCTTTACGCCACGAGCCTCGTCGAGCGCGAGCGAAACAGCGACAAGTCGAAACTCGCGGTCAATGTCGACGCTTCGCTCGAGGCGGTCGAGGAAATCCTCGCGGCGCTGCTCGACATTTCGCGGCTGGATACCGGCTCCTTGCAGCCGGAATATACGCATGTCCGGATCGACGAAATTCTTTCGCAACTCGAGGTCGAATTCGCGCCGATGGCGCAGGAAAAGGGCCTGCGGCTCACTTTCGTGCCCTGTTCGCTCACGGTTCGCACCGACCGCCGGATGTTGCGGCGATTGCTGCAAAATCTTGTCGCCAACGCGATCAAATACACGCCGCGCGGGCGCGTGCTTGTGGGCTGCCGCCGTCTCGCCCATGGGCGGCTGCGAGTCGATGTGATCGACAGCGGCCTCGGAATCCCCGCCGACAAACAGAAGATCATCTTCCAGGAATTCCAGCGGCTCGAGCAGGGAGCGCAAGCGGCGCGCGGACTCGGGCTCGGGCTATCGATCGTCGAACGCATCGGGCGCGTGCTGCATCATGAAATCGGCTTGCGCTCGGCGCCCGGCAAAGGCTCCACGTTCAGCGTCACGATTCCGACAGCACCCGCCGCCGTCCGCAGCGATCTCGCGCGGCCCACTGAGACGCGGCCTGCGATTTCGCTCGAAGCGGTCGAAGTGATGTGCGTCGAGAACGACGCGCGCGTGCTCGAAGGCATGAAAACGCTCCTCGAGGGCTGGGGTTGCCGGGTCACCGCCACTCCCGGCCTCGCGAGTGCGATGAACGCGCTCAAGGACGGTGCGCGACCGGACGTGCTCCTGGTCGACTATCATCTCGACGAAGGCACGGGCATCGATACGATCAAGGTGCTGCGCTCGAAAATCGGGGGCGAGCTGCCGGCAGCGCTGGTGACCGCAGAGCGCAGCCCTCAAGTGCGCGAGGAGGCGCGCGCGTCGAGTATCGAGGTGCTCTACAAACCGCTCCGTCCCGCAATGTTGCGGGCCTTCATCGCGCAATGGCGAATCGTCGGTTCGGCGGCGGAGTGACGAATTGGCTGGAAACGTTCGGCGCAGCCGCTTCGTCACGGTCAATGACAGGATGCAGAAGGGCTACCATTATAAGTGCGTGCAACCCGCCGGTCGCAATTTCGACCCTGAATTCCGGCCGCAACTGACACCGAAGGAGATGCTGCGGCTCGGGGTCTTCTGCGGCAAGTATATGAACGACTGTCGACGGGAATTTCCTGCCGACTGGTTCAAGTGCGCAAAACTTTCTCCAAAGAAACGAGACTGCACGCTGAATTATTTTGGTGTCGACGCGAGCCAGCCATTATCGGTGTGGCGCAAGAAAGGCTGGCTGCATCCAGACGATCCGCGCGGCTGGTTCCAATGGTATTGCCGCTATTATATGGGCCGCCGCATGCCCGAAGAGGATAAGCGGCAGATCGCACGCTGGAAAGCGATTCGGCGGCACGTCGCCCAGATCAAGAAGCATTGCGAACCGGGCGACCCGATGTGCCGACCGAGGCAACGCCAGGCATTACTGCATTGGGCCTACGACAGCCGGATCATCTAGCGGCGACCGTTACGCCACCGGCGGGCGCGACCACTGCCCGGCTTCGATCTTGGACGCTGCAATCACCGCCTGCGTCCGGCTCTCGACGCCGAGCTTCTGCAAGATCGCGGAGACATGCGCCTTCACCGTCGCCTCGGACACGCCGAGCTCATAGGCGATCTGCTTGTTGAGCAATCCTTCCGAGAGCATCATCAGAACGCGCACTTGCTGCGGCGTAAGCGTCGAGAGCTTGGCGACAAGATCGCGCGTTTCGGCGTCGGCTTCGGCGGTAAGGTCGACATCCGCTGGCGCCCATACGCCTCCCTCCAGCACCTTCCGGATCGCGACGCCCATCTGATCGACGCCGAGCGTCTTGGGGAGAAAGCCGGACGCGCCGAATTCCATGCAGCGCCGAATCACGTTCGCCTCTTCCGAGGCCGAGACGATTACGACCGGGACGCCCGGAAATTGCGCGCGCAGATACAGGAGACCGGAAAAACCGCGCACTCCCGGCATGGTGAGGTCGAGCAGCACGAGGTCGATGTCACCCTCGCGCTCCAGGAGCGCCTGTAATTCCTCGAAGCCGCCGGCTTCGAACACCTTGGCGCCCGCGAAGAGATTGCCAACCGCTTCCTTCAGCGCGCCGCGGAAGAGCGGGTGATCGTCGGCGATGACAAATCGATATGAGGTCGGCGAGTTCAAGACGGGCAGCTCCGAAAACCAGTGTATCTGCTTGCTCACTTATATACCCTTCAACGGCGAACTTTTGTGCATTGTTTCGCGCCTGCAGGCCGGGCGCAAGCCGCCTATTGCGCCGCGATTATCGCGCGATCCCCGGAAGCAATATCGTTAACGGCCGCATGGCCTGCCGCGATAGGGCTCGCAGGCGGCGAAGGCGTAGCGATTGCGAGATACAAAAAACTGCGGGGCCTTTCGGCCCCGCAGCTGACTTACGGCTAAAGCGACTGTCTTACGCCGCCGCCTTGTTTTTCGATGGCTCCCAGATGCTGATGTGCTTGGTTTCGGGCATTAGGAGCAGGCCGAGGATGAAGCACACCGCCGGCACCGCGATCGGATAGGCCAGCGCGTACCAGAGGCTGCCGGTCGCCGCGAAGGCCGCCGAGGTGATGAACGGCACCAGTCCGCCGCCCCAGCCGTTGCCGATGTGATAGGGCACCGACACGGAGGTGTAACGGATGCGGGCCGGGAAGTACTCGGCCAGGAATGCGCCGATCGGGCCATATACCATGCCGACGTAGTTCACGAGGATGGCGATGATCAGGATGGCGATCGGATAGTTGATTTTGCCCGGCTGCGTCACCGTGCCGAGCCAGGAGTACAGAGGATAGTAGGTGACCGCAGCAAGCAGAAAGCCCCCGAGGATCACCGGCTTGCGGCCGATGTGATCGGAGATCCAGCCCCAAAGGATCAGGGTCGGAGTCGCGATGAGCAATGCGGCCATCACGATGTAGCTCGAAGTGAAAACGTCGACTTTCGAGACTTGCTGCAGGAAGAACAGCGCCCAGAACTGGCCGCTGTACCAGACCACGCCTTCGCCGATCACGACGATACTGGCGATCAACACGTATTTGATGTTGCGGCTGAGGAAGGCCTCTTTCCACGGGTTCGTGGTCATCTGGGCCTTGGCCTTCAGCTCCTGGAAGATAGGAGTTTCCTGCAATTTCAGCCGGATCCAGATCGCGATCGCAACCAGCAGGAAAGACACCAGGAACGGAATGCGCCACGCCCAAGCGTTGAATGCTTGTTCGCCGTAATAGCTGCGAACACCGAGGATGACTGCGAGCGCCACCACAATGCCCAAGGTCGGCGAAGTTTGCAGCCAGCCGGTGTAGTAGCCGCGACGCTCGTCTGAGACGTGCTCGGCCACATACGTGATCGCTCCGCCATACTCACCGCCGAGGCACAGGCCCTGGATCATGCGCAGCAAGAACAGGAGGACCGCGGCCGTCAGGCCGATTTCCTCGAAGGTCGGGATCAGACCGATACAGCCAGTACCGATACCCATGCCGCTCAGCGTGAGCAGGAAGGTGTATTTGCGGCCGACCTTGTCGCCCATCCACCCGAAGAGGAAAGCGCCGAGTGGACGGATCAGGAAGCCGGCCGTGAACAGGGCAATCGTGCTGAGCAGCGCCGCGACCGGATGCGATTTCTCGAAGAACTTGACCGACAGAACCGCAGCCAAGCTGCCAAAGATATAGAAGTCATACCACTCGATGACGTTGCCGACCGATGCGGCGACGATCACTCGCCGAAAATTTTTCGGAACTTGCGGACCAGCCATATTGTCTTCCTCCTCCCATTGAGGCTTCGCAACACGGTTGTGACTTGCCCCCGCAGCGAAAGCCCAGCCGTTGCACGCCCTGTGGTCTGATACTCAGACCCATCCGCCGCGCTGGCGTGAGCAAACGAGGCGGTGGTGCCGATCCGAGGAGAAGAAGGACAAGCTTGCACGGCGCCGTCGCAAGCATTCGATCCGCACAAAATGGACAAGAGCAGACCGCTCCTCCCCTGAAGCCTAACATCGCGGTGAAAGCCAAAAATACGACTTTTGGTGAAGCCATCGTATTTAAGATTCTGGGGATAAAAGATTTTTTTGCGACGCAATAAGCCTCCGGAGCCAAGATCGAGCTGAGAGAGCGCCATTCAGCGAGTCGCATCCCACCAAGCATCGTCGAAATACATGCAGCGACGGGACGGCATCGGCGCGATTGTTTACGCTTGTGCGCGAGACGATTTTACTCGGCGATGAGATCGATCAGCCCCCTATTTCGATCGATGCGCAATACTGTCCGGTTGCTTCGCTATCTCGGCGAGCAAAGCCACCGCTCGGCGTTGAATAAAAAAGAATCCAAGCAGCCGTTTTCCACTGCGGCATCGCCGTCCACAAACTGCGCCTAATACTTTCGACAAGCGCACGGGAAAAATGCCGCGTCCGATTTTGAAAAAAATTCAGAATTTCTGCCGCTGCTAAGTGGCTGATTTGGCAGATTCAGTTTTGAAATTTACATCCAAAGTCTAAAATTTTTTCGGCACTGTTTCCTCAATGATTTTCGCCGGTTAGCGAAGGCTCTCTAATCGAAAGTTCTATAGCTCGGGATCAGCCCGCGTGTAGCTTTTCCTTAGTGCAAAGCACCCGCCACACAAGAGCGGGAAAAACGGGGGGAGGGAAATGGCGAACGGCGCTTCATCAATCGCACTCGTCCGAACCTACCTGGTCTTTGCGACATCTCTTGAGTTGGGGCCCCGCAGCCTCAGGGCGACGGGAAAAGTTCAAACGGGATTCAAGGAGGAAACAACAATGAGTTCAGTGACAACGGCGCGCGGCAAATCCGGCGCCATGTCGAGCGAACAGAAGATGGTGATCTTCGCTTCCTCGCTCGGCACTGTCTTCGAATGGTATGATTTCTATATTTACGGCACGCTAGGCGTGTTTCTTGCGAAATACTTCTTCGCGAACGTGCCGCCCGCCGTCGGTTTCATCTTCGCGCTTCTCGCCTTCGCCGCCGGCTTCGCCGTGCGTCCGTTCGGCGCGCTGATCTTCGGCCGTCTCGGCGACCTGATCGGGCGCAAATACACCTTCCTCATCACCATGACATTGATGGGCGTCGGCACCTTCTTCATCGGCCTGCTTCCCGGCTACGCGACGCTCGGCATTCTCGCGCCGATCCTGCTGATCGCGTTCCGCCTCATCCAGGGCCTTGCGCTCGGCGGCGAATATGGCGGTGCTGCGATCTACGTCGCGGAACACGCGCCGGCCGACAAGCGCGGCTTCTATACGTCGTGGATTCAGACGACCGCCACGCTCGGTCTGTTCATGGCGCTCCTCCTCATCCTCGGCATCCGCACCTTGATGGGCGAACAGGCGTTCGGCGAGTGGGGCTGGCGCATTCCGTTCCTGCTCTCGGCCGTGCTGCTCGTGATCTCGATCTGGATCCGGCTCAAGCTGAACGAATCGCCACTCTTCCAGAAGATGGTCGCGGAAGGCAAAGCCTCGAAGCGTCCGTTGTCGGAAGCGTTCGGCGAATGGAAAAACGCCAAGATCGCACTCTGTGCGCTTCTCGGCGCCACCGCCGGCGAAGCCGTGATCTGGTACGGCGGGCAGTTTTATGCGCTGTTCTTCCTCACCCAGACGCTAAAGGTGCCGGCGACGACCGCGCAAATCATGATCGCGATCTCGCTTGCACTCGGCACGCCGTTCTTCATCTTCTTCGGCTGGCTCTCGGACCGGATCGGCCGCAAGCCGATCATGCTCGCGGGCTTCGCGCTCGGGGCGCTCACCTACTTCTCGATCTTCCAGGGGCTGACGCATTTCGCCAACCCCGCGCTCGAGAAGGCGCTCGCCGCTTCGCCGGTGACGGTCACCGCCGATCCCTCCGAATGCTCGTTCCAGTTCAAGGCGACGGGCACCGAGAAATTCACAACGGGTTGCGACAATATCAAAGCCGCACTCGTGAATCTTTCGGTGAACTACACGAACGTCCAAGCGCCGAAAGGAACGCCTGCGAGCGTGAAAATCGGCGACCAGGTGATCCCGGCCAACACACCGGATGTTGCCAAGGTGATCGCCGCCGCGGTGAAGAGCCACGGCTACCCGGCCGCGGCCGACGTCAATCAGATCAACTACCCCATGACGGTGTTGCTGCTCACCATCCTCGTCATTTACGTCACGATGGTGTACGGGCCGATCGCCGCCTGGCTGGTTGAACTGTTCCCGACCCGCATCCGCTACAGCGGATTGTCGCTGCCGTATCACATCGGCAACGGCTGGTTCGGCGGCTTCCTGCCGGCGACTGTGTTCGCGATCGTGGCCGCGACCGGAAACATCTACTCCGGTCTGTGGTACCCGATCATCATCGCCTGCATGAGCTTCGTCGTGGGCTTGATCTTCCTGCCCGAGACCAAGGACCGCGATATCACCAAGGTCTAACAGCTCTGATTAAATCGAACGCCCCGGCCTCGCGCCGGGGCGTTTTTATGTGCGCTTGCCCGAATCTTCGTTCTGCAGATTCTCGATCATGGTCTTGAAGCGGCGCAGGATATTCTCGAAAAATTTCATCGCACGGTCGACATCGGCGTCGCTCGGAAGCTTCAGGTCCTGCTTTTTGCCGCGGCCGAGCTCGGCTTCGAGATTCGCGACTTTATCCTGCAGGCGGCCGATTTCCTTTTCGTAAGCGGCGCGGTCGTCGGCAACCAGCTCGCAGGTCCATGCATCGTCCTTCCTGCGGCATAGCGAGACCTGGCCGGTGCGCGAATCGAGCCGCATCACGCCGCCTTCCACCGGGCTCATGGTGTAGCGGCCGTTTTCGCTTTCCGGAGCGGACTTCGATGCATCCGTCCCCTGCGCGAGCGCAGGCATAGTGAGCAAACCGAAGGCGAGTAATAGAGCAGCGTGTTTCATCGCGGCCTCCCTTCAGTACATCATAACAGGAAGGTTTCGCGATCAGGCCGCTTTTTTACCGGCTGCCTGGAACCGGCCGTAGAAGGTTTCGTCCTTCCTCGCCATCTCTTTCAAGAGCGCATTCGGCGCGAAGCGCGGCCCGTATTTCTTCGCGAACTTTTCGCACAAGGCGGCGAAAGCCTTCGCTCCCATGCCGTCGATGTAGGAAAGCGGCCCGCCCGTGAACGGCGCGAAGCCGAAACCGAGAATGCCGCCGATGTCGGCGTCGCGCATATCGGTAATCACGCCTTCCTCGACACAACGCACGGTTTCGAGCGCCTGGATCGCGAGGAGGCGTTGTTTCAATTCCTCGACATCGAAGTCGTCGCCGGATTTCGGCTTGTTGATCTCGGCAAGCCCCGGCCACAGCCGCTTCGGCTCGTTTTCGGGATAATCGTAAAAACCTTTGCCGTTCTTGCGCCCGAGCCGGCCGCGCTTCACCACCATTTCTTCCAGCAGTTTCTCCTGGCGCGGATCGACGCCCGAAGGGCCAAGATCGGTTTTCGTCGCTTGTAAAATTTTCCAGGCGAGATCGACCGCCACTTCGTCGTTCAGCGCAAGCGGGCCCACGGGCATGCCCGCCATGCGGCCTGCGTTCTCGATCATCGCCGCGGGCACGCCTTCGGTCAGCATCAGGTGGCCTTCGCGGATATAGGTGCCGACGACGCGCGAAGTATAAAAGCCGCGCGAGTCATTCACGAGGATCGGAGTTTTCTTGATTGCACGCACGAAGTCGAAAGCCATCGCGATCGCGGAGTCGCCGGTTTTCTTACCCTTGATGACTTCCACCAGCATCATTTTCTCGACCGGCGAGAAGAAGTGGATGCCGATGAACTGATCCGGGTGCGGCGAGAATTCGGCGAGCGACGTAATGGGAAGCGTCGAGGTGTTGGAGCCGAAGATCGCATCCGGTGCGAGCACCGCTTCCGCCTTCTTGATCACGTCCTCCTTGATCTTGCGATCCTCGAAGACGGCCTCAACGACAAGATCGGCGCCTTTGATGTCGTTATAATCGGCGGTCGGCGTGATCTTGGCGAGCAGCGCGTCGCGCGCTTCCGGCGTCGCGCGGCCTTTCGCAATAAGGTCGGACATAAGCTTGTTCGAGAGCTGCTTGCCTTTTTCGGCCGACGGCATGTCGCGATCGAGCAGCACAACGTCAATTCCGGCCTGCGCGGAAACATAAGCGATGCTCGCGCCCATGAAGCCGGCGCCAAGGATTGCGACCTTTTTGATCTTGTTTGCGGGAATTTCCTTCGGCCGCCGCGCGCCCTTGTTCAGTTCCTGCATGGAGAGGAAGAGCGTGCGGATCATCGCCTGCGCTTCCTTGCTGCGCAGAATCTGCGCAAAATAACGCGATTCGACCGTGAGCGCGCGATCCATCGGAAGCTGCAAGCCCTCAAAGACAGATTTCAGAATCGCCTTTGCAGCCGGGTAATTGTCATAGGTCTCGCGGCGATAGATCGCGTTCGCCGGCGGCCAGGTCATCATGCCGCCTTTCGACCAGACGAGGCCGCCGGGAAGCTTGAAACCTTCGATGTCCCAGGGCTGCACGCCCTTGCCGCCGTTTTTGATCCAGGCTTTTGCGCTCTCGATCAGCTGACCGGTGGGCACGACTTCGTTGATGAGCTTCATGTCCTTCGCTTTCGCAGGCCGAAGCTGCTCGCCCTTGAATAGAAATTGCAGCGCATCGCCCGTTTGCATCATTCGCGCCACGCGCTGCGTGCCGCCCGCTCCGGGAAAGAGTCCGACCTTCACTTCAGGCAAACCAAGCCGCGATTTCGGATTGTCGGCGGCGATCCGCTGGTGACAGGCGAGCGCGAGCTCGAACGCACCGCCCATACAGGTACCGTTGATCGCGGCGACCCACGGCTTTCCGGAAGTTTCCAGCTTGCGATAAATTTGCGAAAGCTTGCGCGACTGGTCGAAGAAAAACTGCATCGCCGCCTGGCGGCCTTTGGATTTCGCAAGCTCCTCGAACGCATGACCGAGACTCTGCAGCATCGTAAGATCGGCGCCGCCGGAAAACGTATCCTTGCCGGAAGTGACGACCGCGCCCTTGACCGCGGCATCGCTCGCAACCTTGTCGACGATCTGGGAGAGCTCCTCGATCACGCTCTGGTCGATCACGTTCATGGACTTGCCGGGCATGTCCCAGGTGACGAGCGCGATGCCGTCGGCGTCGACGTCGAATTTGAAGTTCTTGTAGCTCATCGAAACCTCCCGTTATCCGCTCTGCCCGCGATCAATACGGATCGCCGTTCTTCCTCGTGTAGCGCGCATTCTTTCCGTCGCGCGTCACCATCATGTCGATCTCGGAATAGTACGCACGCTCGCTCGCGGCGCGGGTGCCGACCTCGATGAATATCGCGTCGTGGTCCGAGCGGTTGATCAAACAGTGGCCATTGGCGACGCCCGCCTTCCACGCCGCGGCGTCGCCCGGCTTGAGCACGGTTTCGCCGCCGTCCTCGCGAAGCACCACTTCTCCCTCAAGCACATAGACGAATTCGTCCTCGTTCTCGTGCCAGTGGCGCTGCGACGAGGCCGCGCCAGGCTTCAGCGTGCAGAGATTGACGCCGAATTGCGCAAGACCGGCCGCCCGGCCGAGCCGTTTGCGCGCGCGGCCCTCGACCGCCTTGTCGAAGGGCGAAGGGTAGCCGGTGGAAGTATCGAGCGGGATCGTGTCGATGTCGATCTTCGGCATGTGTGCGCTCGTCACACGCGCTCGATGATCGTCGCCGTGCCCATGCCGGCGCCGATGCAAAGCGTGACAAGCGCCGTTTCCTTGTTCGTGCGCTCCAGCTCGTCCAGCACCGTGCCGAGAATCATCGCGCCGGTCGCGCCCAAGGGATGGCCCATCGCGATCGCGCCGCCGTTCACGTTGATCTTGTTCTTGTCGATCTTGAAATACTGCATGTAGCGCAGGACGACCGCAGCGAAAGCTTCATTCAGCTCGAACAAATCGATGTCGGAGATTTTCATTCCCGCTTTTTTCAAGACGCGCTCGGTGACGTCGACCGGGCCCGTGAGCATCAGCGCGAGATCGGAGCCGATCGAGGCGAAGTGGCGGATTTTCGCGCGCGGCTTCCTGCCGAGCGCCTTGCCGCCTTCCTTCGAGCCAATCAGCACGGCCGCAGCGCCGTCGACGATGCCGGAGGAATTGCCGGCGTGGTGGACGTGATTGATGCGCTCGACTTCGGGATGCGCCTGGATGCCGACCGCGTCGAAGCCGCCGAGCTCGCCCATCTGCACGAATGAGGGCTTCAGGCTCGCCAGCGACTGCATGTTGGTCGAAGGCCGCATGTGCTCGTCATGATCGAGGATCGGCAGGCCGTTTACGTCGGAAACCGCGATCACCGAATTTGCGAAGCGCTTTTCTTTCCAGGCCTGCGCCGCGCGCTGCTGGCTCATCACCGCATATTCGTCCACATCATCGCGGGAGAATCCGTACTTTGTCGCAATGAGATCGGCGGAAACGCCCTGCGGCATGAAATAGGATTTGATCGCGACCGATGGATCCATCGGCCAGGCGCCGCCCGACGCGCCGATGCCGACGCGCGACATGGATTCCACACCGCCGCCGATGGTGATCTCCTTCTGGCCGGACATAACCTCGGCCGCGGCGAAATTCACGGCCTCCAGCCCCGACGCGCAGAAGCGGTTGATCTGGATGCCCGGTACCTCCTTGCCGAAATCCGCGGCTATCGCGGCCGCGCGCGCGATATCGCCGCCCGCTTCGCCCACCGGATCGACGCAGCCGAGCACGACATCCTCAATGAGCTTCGGCTCGAACTTGTTCCGCTCCTTCAGCGCGACAAGCGCCTGGCGCGCGAGTTCGACCGAGGTGCATTCATGCAGCGAGCCATCCGCCTTGCCGCGCCCGCGCGGCGTACGGACGTGATCGAAGATGAAGGCCTCGCGCGCGCCGCTCGACCGGGCTGGCTTCGCTTTTGTTACCATTTTGATCTTCCGCGCCGGCTTTGCCCGTTTTGCCTTGGCGGATTTTTTCGGTTTTCGTTTTGCCATTTCAGATTCCCTAGGATCGCTCGGCGAGACGCTGCGCGACGATTTCACTTGCGCGCTCAAGTTCGGCGATGGCGGTGTCAATATCGCGGCGCTGGTTCTTCAGGCGCTCAATCTGCTCCTGAAACCGCTTCGCCGCGACCCTCAATTGTGTCGCCTGCCCGTCACCAAGGTCGTACAGATCGAGCATGGCGCGGATTTCCTCGAGCGAGAAACCAACCTTCTTGCCCAACAGCACAAGCTTCAGGCGCGCGCGGTCGCGGCGGCTGTAGATGCGGTCCTGCCCTTCGCGGCGGGGCGCCAAGAGCTCACATTCTTCGTAAAAGCGCAGCGTGCGCGCCGTTACGCCGAATTCGCGGGCAAGATCGCGAATGCGAAACGTTTCTTTTGTCTGATCGCCGCTCGCATGTTCAGGGTCGAAGCCCGAGGCAAGATCGGAACGTACGGGACCGCGCCGACTGCCTGCCGAATCCATGTTTCCGCGCATGGGGGCACCTCACAGAAAGAAGGCTACGCGCAGCTTACGTTAACGTCAATCTCCTCTCTTGAACGCTGACTGCGGCTGCCTTTCCTGCTCCGGACTGAAGGCAAATTAACCGCATATTTACTATAAAAATGAAAGGGTTGGACCGGAGTGCATAGTTTCGGAGTCACGCCGCAAGAGACGGCATCTCGCACTCCCTGATGGGTCCCTTCATGAGTAACAATGTCCCCTGGAGCATCAATGCGGTCGAAGCCCAGACTTGGGACACCGCACGCGAAGCCGCGCGCAGCTCCGGGCTCTCCGTCGGCGAATGGCTGGAGGCCGCGATCCGCGGCAGCGCGGGCGAGCGCGAATTTTCCCGCGGGCCAAACCGCACGGACAGCCGGTTGCAAAACCAGCTCGACGACATTTCCGACCGGCTCGACCGCTTGATGGAACGCGATCATCCGCGCGCCGGCAGCGGCTCGCGGCAGGAGGCCTCGATCATCAATTCGATCGACGGTCTCACCGACCGTATCGACGCCTTGATTGGAGAAATCCGCGCGGAGGACCACGGCGCGCCCTATCAGATCAAGACCGCGATCGACCGGCTCGACAGCCGGCTGGAATCGCTGTTCACGCAGAGCCGGAGCACGACCTCGCGCGAGCCCGATATCGAGCGCAGGCTTTCCGAGCTCGCTCGCCAGATCGAAACCATGGATCGCCGGATCGCGCAGGAGAATGCGCGCTACGTCGCCTCTCCGCGCACTGCGCCCTCCATCGCGGAGCTTGACGCGGCGATCGCCGAAATCACCGTGCGGCAGGCAGCGCTTTCCGACGGAGCGCATAGCCGCGATCTCGACCGGCGGCTCGCCGCGATCGACGAGCGCTTCGGCTTCACGCCAAGCTCGAACGCACTCCTCGGCATCGAGCAGCAGATCAAATCGCTTGCCGACGAGATGCAGGCGCTTCGCCGCGCGAGCGCTCATGCCGACGCGGTCGATCAGCTTCGCCGCGAAGTGAGCGATCTTGCGCGCATGCTGGGCGACCTCACACCGCGGCGCTCGATCGACGCACTCGAGCGTACGGTCGCGGGACTTGCACGCCGGATCGATCGCACCCCATTCTCCGAGCGGCGCGAGGATAACGGCCAGATCGTCCATGCCCTTCAGGAAATTCATCGTTCGCTCGCCGAGGTGAAACCCGCCGAAAGCTTCTCGGCGGTCGAGCGCGACTTGAAAACGCTTTCGGAAAAACTCGACAGCTTAAGCGAGCGCGGCATCGACAGCACGACAGTGGGCCGCCTACAAGCGCAGACTTCGGAAATTCGCGAGCTTTTGTCGAACGCGCTTCCGGGCGATGCGCTCAAGACGCTGGTCGATCAGATCGAAAGCCTGATGCACCGGATCGAAGCGCCTTCGCCGAACGAAGGCGCCCTGATGGATGTTGTATCGTCGCTCGAGCGTCGAATCGACAGTTTCGCCGAGCGCGTGGAGGCCGCGAGCCGCCAGCCCGCGGCATCGCCCCTGCTCGACGAGATCAAGGGACGGCTCGAACAGATCGAAAGCGCGCTCGCGCGCGGCGACCGCGGCGCCCCCGGCGGACTGGAATCTACGATGCAAAGCTTGCTCGCCAAGCTCGACGCTGCGGAATCGCGCCTCTCCGCGCTCGGCACGATCGAGCACAGCATGAACGATCTATTCGGGCAGATGAAGGAAATCCGCGCGAATGCGATGGATGTCGTCGAGCGCGCGAGCAAGATGTCCGCCGAACCGATGCCTCCGCGAGTCGAACCGCGCGAGCCCGCGCCGCTCACCCGCGTCGAGGCGAAGCCCCTGACCGCTACGCGCGACGACGGACCGCCTCCCCCGGTCATGCGCGGGCCAAGGAACGAGCCGCGCTCGATCGCGCTCGATCCTGAAACCTCGACCGTGACTTCCAGCAGCGAGGGGGATTATCCGCTCGAGCCGGGCTCGGGCCTTCCGCGTAATCGGCCGACGCAGAACGCGGTTGAACGCGTCGCGCTTTCGGAAGCTGCGCTCGGCGGCATGCCGATGCGGCCGGCGGATCATTCTTCCACCGCCGACTACATCGCGGCCGCCCGCCGCGCGGCGCAAGCCGCAGCGGCAAAACAGCCGGAGCCTGAAGCAGCGAATACAAAACAGAAAAAGGCCGCGAGCGGCGGCAGCCGCCGGACATTGATGCTCGCCGCCTTGTTCGTGGTGATCGCGTTCGGCGCCGTTCGCTACACCAATCTCGGCGATATGATCCCGTTCATCCATTCCGGCGAGCGGCCGCAGCCGGAGCCGCTGATAAAGCCGAAGCCTCCGATGGCCGAAAACCGGGAGCGGAGTGAAATTCCGGCGGACGACGAACCGCAGGATGCCGCTTCGACGGAAGAGCCGGCCAAGACAGGGCCGGAAAAGCACTCGGGCTTGCCTGCCGCGGGCGAGATCAATCTTACGAACAACGCGGCCGTGAAAATGGTCGCGCCGAATCTGACCGCAAGCCTGCTTTCGGCCGAAATCGATCCGGTGACAACGGGATCGGTGCAAACCGCGAAAGAAACCTCGGCACCGGCGGGCAACAAAGCGATCGCGCCCACACCTGCCGCCTCCGAGAAGCGGGCCGAACTGCCCCTCTCCATCGGTGCGACGGGACTCCGGATGGCCGCGCTTGCGGGCGATCCGGCTGCGGCGTACGAGATTGGCGCACGCTGGTTCGAAGGCCGTGGCGTCGCCGCGAATACCGCCGAAGCAAAAAAATGGTTCGAGGCCGCCTACGCCGAAGGCTCGCTACCCGCAGCTTACCGCCTCGGTAATATTTACGAGAAGGGCTTCGGCACGCCGAAGGACCTCGCCGAGGCACGGCGCTACTACACGATCGCCGCCGAAGGCGGAAACGTGAAGGCGATGCATAACCTCGCGGTCCTCGCCGCCGAAGGGGGCGACGGCAAACCCGATTACAAGCTCGCCGCCCGCTGGTTCAGGGTGGCCGCCGATCACGATGTGCGCGACAGCCAGTTCAATCTCGGTGTGCTGTACGCACGCGGCTATGGGGTGGAGAAGAACCTCGCCGAATCCTACCGCTGGTTCGCGCTCGCGGGCGCCCATGGCGACGCCGATGCCATCAAAAAGCGCGACGATGTCGCCAAGCACCTCGATCCGCAGGCGCTCGCGACCGTGAAGGATGCCGTCCAGGGCTGGAAGCCGGTACCTGCGGACGAAGCCGCAAACGAGGTGAAGCCGCGGCCGGAATGGGAAAAAGCCGTGACGCCGCCCACAACGCGAAAAAAGACGGCGAAACGATAACCTTCTTGTACAACTTCGATTGACAAGAAGGCCGCGCGGCAGTTCATACGAGCGAACGCCGCGTCTAACGCGTCGCTCAACCAAGTCCCGGACGGCCGCTGTGCCCATCTACCTTCCGATTGCCGACCTCCCGGTCAATATTTTCCTCATTCTCGGACTTGGTGCGTCTGTCGGGTTCATTTCGGGCATGTTCGGTGTCGGCGGCGGCTTCCTGATGACGCCGCTCCTGATTTTGATCGGCATTCCCCCCGCCATTGCCGTTTCGACCGTTCCGACCCATATGGCCGCGTCGTCGTTCTCCGGTACTCTTTCCTATTGGCGGAAAAAACTCGTCGACCGCAGCCTCGCCCTCGTTCTACTCGGCGGTAGCTTGGTTGGCACTTGGGTCGGCGTCTGGTTCTTCTCGCTGTTGCGGCAGATGGGTCAACTCGATCTGTTCATTTCGGTCGCCTACATCATTCTGCTTACATTTGTGGGCGTGATGCTCTCGGTGGAAAGCTTTCGCGCCATCATCCGCGCGTGGCGCGGCACGCCGCCGGTCCTTCGCCGCCCCGGAACTCACGCCTGGTTTCACGGCCTGCCGCTGAAAATGCGCTTTCGCGAGTCGCGAATCTACGTCTCCTCGATTCCAGTCGTCGTACTCG